>Ga0272448_1000735_pt1 | contig 48063 bp, 48 predicted proteins | sample YNPCB0191_FD_202220 | JGI IMG/M metagenome (GOLD analysis project Ga0272448, IMG submission 202220) | Hot spring sediment microbial communities from Yellowstone National Park, WY, United States - YNP-CB-019-1 | ecosystem: Environmental > Aquatic > Thermal springs > Hot (42-90C) > Sediment... | reverse complement strand
GCTGGCCGACTGGTTGATAGATAATTCTCCGAAGGAAATTGAACGGTGATGATTCAAGATTAGTGGAGGGTTTTGGATCACACGATATCGAGGTCTTGTCTTTGAGTAATATACGAACAAACGAAGACAATAAATAGTGATGTGAAGGGAAGCCTTCACCGTTGGGCTGGTAGTTCAGAGGTAGAATGCTCCCTTGGCATGGGAGAGGTCGGGGGTTCGAGTCCCCCCCAGTCCACCACTAGGCATTTCTCTCAGGGTGACGGGTATTTTCTTTAATACATATTGTGCACTAGTTTTTGGTATCTGTTTGATTTGATTATCGAAGGATTCAAACCGTTGGGCGGTGTTCACTGCGAATCGACGGCGTGTAGGAACCTGCTGGCCGCAGAAGGATTAACGCTGAGTGAGCCCATGATATTCGGACTCGGTTCAGGGATAGGGTTTACTTATTTCGAACATGCTGACAGGAAGACCGGACTGCGGGAACCTCTTGTTTGGGGAAAAAACAGACCTGGTGAAATCGCACGGAACTTAGCGGAAGTCCTTCAGATAAGATTGGTCGTGGAAGAGACAGTGAACAGGGGAAGAGCTTGGCGCAATCTGATCGGCAGGTTGGATGTGGGTAAACCATATGGGTTAAAGCTGGATAGGTATTACCTTGATTATCTCGAGATCAAGGTCCATCATTACGCTCACTACCTTGTCGCTTGTGGATATGATGATGAGTTTCTTTATGTGGTGGATGAAGGATCTCCTCAGGTCCGGCTGACTTCACTTAAAGGTGTAGAGCTCGCCAGATCGGTGAAAGGTTTCTTATCTTCCAAGAACCTTGGATTCTATTTTGAGATTAGGCCGATTGTGGACTTGGAAGAGGCTGTTCGTTTGGCCCTTCGTAGATCGGCTTCACAGATGTTGCAGACAGATGTGGGGTTCGTCGGAGTCAGGGGCATCAGGAAGTTCGCTGAACGGTTAGGCAGCTGGAAGGACAATCCAAATTTCAAATATCATCTGCTCAGTCACTATTTACAGTGGGAAAGGCTTGGAACCGGTGGAGGAGGCTACAGAAAGTTGTACTCCCGATTTTTGGTTGAGGCTTCGACCGTATTAGGAAAGGAACGACTTAGGAGCGCAGGAGAACTATATGATTCGATCGGTTCCAAATGGGAGGAAATAGACGAGCAATTGAAATCGTTATGTGAAGAAAGCGTAATAAACGTAGCTGCGCTGATGGAAGCTTCCAAGAAGATTCGACGGCAGGCGGCCTTGGAAGAAATGGTCTTCAAGATGGTGCAGGAGACCGTTACTTATTGACCCATTTTGTGGTACCATCTGAGTAGATTTCCTTCTTCCAGATGGCTGGTTCTGTCTTATAACGGTGTATAGCTTCCTCTAGCGCCGGGAAGACGTTTTGTCTGCTCCTTCCAGCTACTATGACCATGACTAAGATCTCACCTACCTCGAAATGTCCTTCAAAATGATAGATCGCTGCCGTTTCAACATGATACTTCTTCTCGATGTCGGCGCAGATCTTCGTTAGCATTTTGTCCGAATAGGTTGGGTAAGCCTCTATCTCTAGCTCGTGCACCTTTCGGTCGTCTATACTTGGAGACTTGACAAGCCCTATGTATGTCGCTATGGCACCTGACTTCCCCTTAGTCTGCTTCTGCACGATGCTAACTAGCTGTTCGTATTTGAGCGTCCCCTTCTTGTAAATCCCCGATGGGGGGAGTGACGTCATATCATAATGTCGTTTCATGTGAGACCGGCTTCCTACTTCTTCGTCGTCGGCTTTCGCTTGAGCTTTGTGCCGCAAACTTGACAAAGCATGTCTTTGGGAGGTCTTCGGTACTCCCTGAAACATGCTGGACAGTAGTATATCCATTCAATCTGTTTCGCTATGCCTTGAGTGTTAGAAGATTTAGTTTGCAAGCCAATGGCCGCGGCGACATTCTGCAAGGAGTAATCGTCAGACATGATGACTACGTCTGGATTGCCCTCGTTTTTGAGATATAAAGCCAGACTGATGACTGAAATATCAGTCTCAGACAGCTTAGTTGATTCGCCCATTTGTCTGATTTGGTTCCTCACTGATGTCACGACTTCGGGTGTTGCTTCCATCACGGCCAAATCGCGAGCATGCTGAGCTTCCTTCCTCAAGAAAGAGGCATGGCCACGGCCTCTAGCCTCATCAATGACCAAAGGGGTTGTGTACATCTTGAGATCTATCCCCGATTGCAGAAGCCCAGCGATAAGGGCAGATGTATCCAAAACCAAGGTACGCATTCTACTGTTGTTTGATAACATTTCCACTCAATAACTTTGTAAGTTGTTTGAACGGCTTAGGCGTAAATCTTACGAACCAAGCGGGGTTTGGTGCCACGGTGATACGAATTTCCTCGCCGGCGCCGGCGCCGAATACCTGTTGACCATCGATGGTCACATCGAAGGCCGAATTTGAAGACACAACAACCTCTTGGGCGGGTATTACCATAGGAGGGATCCTGTATATGGGCAAGACGGGGGTAATTATAAACACTTTAAGCGATTCCAGTACGACCGGGCCGCCAGCTGAATAGGAATATCCAGTAGACCCTGTAGGTGTTGAAATAATTAGGCCGTCCATTCTGGACGACATGGTCTGATTTAGAAAGCGCAGAGAAAAGGAAGGAGTGACGTTGTGATGAGGTCTGGCCAGATAGACTTCATTAAGAGCGTCAAGCAGGCGTTTCTTGCCTGCGGCACTACGAAGCCTAGTACGCGACTCGACATGATAATCCCCTGTTTTCAGCTTCTGTATGGCAATAGGCAGATCGTTCAATTCAAGCTCGTTGATTATGCCCCTACCTCCTAAATTCACCCCTAATACTGGTATCTGAGCACCTAACTGCCTCACCACGTTAAGGAGAGTGCCGTCGCCGCCCAGGCTTAACACTAAATCATGTCTTTCAGGTGAAACATGTGTCAAAGAATCAATTATAGCTGCTTTATGGTATTTAGCTGGCGGAGCTACGTAAACATCAAAGTTGGCAAGAAGCACTTGCATTATGTCGTCGAAAACCGAAGTCCCCGTGAAACCATTCTTTGCGGTTACGACAATTGTTTTTACGTTCTTTGCCTTCAAACTAACCATTGATTTGGTCGAGCGGGGGTTTAATAAACCTGTTACGTTACTTCAAAGCCGTTTCCAGAACAGCAATATCGAACTTTCAAGTATAGCAACTGGAGTTTGTGGATGTCTATGACGACGTCTTCGTTCTGAGAAAGGGGAAATGAGAAGTTTGCATCAAACGCTTCCTGGTTGGGGTTTCCAACAGGATGCCGTTTCTTTTTCTGATAAAGAAGAATGTCTTGGATTTCGATTGCCGTGGCGCCTTGCACACCTGAAGATCTTAAATCCACAAACCCGAGAGGAGATGTAGTTCACCTTCGCCAACGACAGCAGATATGTATGGGCGGGAATTGCCTTATGGTCGTCGCTAGAAATTTAAGAATTCCGCATGTGAAAATGGGTATCTCTTTCCTCCCTTTATGTTCTTGCTCTTCCTTAAACATCATATCCTCGTCTTCCAAATACTCCGAATTACCAAACAGAGTCTGTTCTTGTAATCAAATGATAGTGCAGAATTATTCCATAAAGAAGCGGGCTTGCATATCGGAGAAACAGCTCTTGCCGTTTTAGATAAGTTAATGAATGTTGACAGAAAAGACTTTGAACTTGGCCTCAATGATTACAAGGAAGAGCCGTCTGACGCTAGATGATGCGAATGAAATGTTATGAGAGGTCGTGATGGCCTTGAACCTAGCGGTTCTATATTCGGGGGGGAAAGACAGCAATTTTGCACTCTATGAGGTAGTACGGAGAGGCGACGATGTTACTTGTTTAATTACATTGAGACCTGCTGACGAAGAAAGCATGCTGTTTCACTATCCGAACGTCAAATTAACTGTCCTCCAAGCAGAATCTTTGAAACTCCCTCTCCTCGCATATGATATAAGCGCCGGTGAGGACGAGTTATATATGATGTCTGAACTCGTAGGAAGGGCGAAGCGAGAATACGGAATAGAGGGAATCGTAACCGGTGGGCTGAAAAGCGTCTACCAGAGGGACCGCTTTGAAAGTGTATGCCGTCTCCATCAAATCAAAGGGATCAACCCACTTTGGAATATGAATGAGGTGGTGTACCTTCGATGTTTGATGGCTTCTGGTTTCAAGATATTGATTACTAGGGTCGCCGCTGAGGGTCTGGGACCCGAGTGGTTGGGAGTGGAATTAGACGCCGCCCGAGTTGAACGGTTAATCGCGTTGGCAACGACGAAGGGCTTTAACGCTTCTTTCGAAGGGGGAGAAGGAGAGACTTTTGTGTTGGACATGCCTTTGTTTGAGAAACAGATAGTTGTCTTGAAGTCCGAAAGAACGTGGGACAAGGGAGCAGGAACGTTAAACATTATTAAGGCAACATTAAGAGATAAGGCAACACATGTTTGAGAGAATCAAAGAAGGCCTACAGTCCGCCGTTAAAAGGTTGTTTGAAGCGGACGTGGTTGACGAGGCGGCCATCAAGGAATTCATCAAGGATATTCAAAGAGTATTGATTCAGGCGGATGTGAACGTCAGAGTCGTTTTCGAGTTGAGTAGAAGGGTCGAAGAGCGCCTGTTAGCTGAGAAAACTAAGCCCGGTATATCATTGAAAGAACAGGCGTTGGTTGTCCTGTATGAAGAATTAGCCAAAGTGATGGGCATAGAGACCAAGCTGAACCCTCCGTCGTCAGAGGTATACACGATCCTTCTAGTAGGTATCCAAGGTTCTGGGAAGACTACCGTTGCGGGCAAGCTAGCCAGATACTTTACGCGTAGGGGATACAAGGTGGGATTGGTTTGTGCCGATACCTTCAGAGCTGGCGCTTACGAGCAACTTAAGACGTTGGGGGAAAGGACACAGACCGAAGTATTCTGGCAGCAAGGGAGTGGACCCGAACAGATATCCGTGCACGGGAAACAGTATTTCGCATCTAAAGGCCAAAGGCTGATTATAGTGGATACGGCCGGAAGACACAAAGAAGAGAAGTCTCTGCTCGATGAAATGAAAAGGATAGAGGACGCGTTGCGGCCTGACGTAACCCTCCTAGTCGTCGATGGAACCATTGGGCAGCAGGCATATGCACAGGCTTCGGCATTCAACGCTGCAACGAAAGTGGGTGGAATCATAGTCACTAAGCTGGACGGAACCGCGAAGGGAGGCGGAGCCCTAGCTGCCGCAGCGGCGACGGGGGCTAAGATCTTGTTTGTGTCAACGGGAGAAAGGGTAGATGATCTTGAAGAATTCTCGCCGAGCCGATTTGCGGGACGCATGCTGGGAATGGGTGACCTTCAAGGGCTAGTCGAGAAGGTAAAGACAGCAGGCACAGAAGTAGACGAACAGGCGATGCGGAGGATGGCTTCAGGCAAGATGACGTTTGATGATTTTTATTCTCAGATGGAACAGTTGGGTAAGCTTGGCCCATTGAGAAAGGTGATGGAGATGTTACCAGGAGTCCCCAAGCTCGAAGACAACGCTGCAGAGGAAATGGAAAAGAAGTTCGTCAAGTGGAAGGCGATAATACGTAGTATGACGTCGAATGAACGCAGAGATCCTGGCTTAATGAATGCGTCTAGAATCAGAAGAATCGCCCGTGGGTCTGGCGTTTCAGAGAAAGATGTAAAAGACATGATTATGGCCTTCGAACAGGGCAAGAAGCTCATGAAAGGCGCTAAGAAGATGCGCTTTAACAGGCAGATGCTTAAGCAGCTACAAGGGAGCGGCCTCGTATAGATGACATTGAGAAGCATGACGCGTGAAAGGAGGTATCTTTCTGGTGTAAGGATTTGTGCTTGGTGTCTTGGGAGGCAGTATTCATCCTTGCCGGATTATGTGGAGGAAACAGGCAAGTCGATGGCCAAGAAAAGAGGGGTCGAACTCTCGAAAAATTGTGAATTGTGTGGGGGGGCGTTCGCCGACAGAAAGCGCGTAATAAAGAACTTGGTGAAAACGTTACAAGAATATGAATTTGAAACGTTCCAAGTTGGTGTTACGCTGCCGTCGGAACTTGTAGAAAGGGAAGATGAAATGAGATCGAAGTTGAAGATTAGTACGGGAGTGAGTTTGAAGAAAGGATTGGTAAGCCTTTACCGAAAAGAGTTAGCTAGAGTACTAAGAAAGAGGCCAGCTCTGAAGAATCCTGATGTGACTATCAAGCTGAAATTACCCATGGGTGACTTCGAAATAGAGTGCAGGCCCGTAACTGTGTATGCTACATACTTGAAGCTCGAAAGCGGAATCGCGGTAAGGGCGTCTTTCTGCCCCGAATGTGGCGGCGAAGGCTGTACAGCATGTGAATGGCATGGCGTACAGAAAAGTGATGGGTCGGTAGAAGGGCTGCTACTCAGGTATTTTATCGATGGCTTCGGCGCAAAGAAGGCGAAGATTAGTTGGTCTGGGTTTGACGACGATAAGTCAAGAGTCTTAGGCCGAGGACGACCAATACTTGTGGAATTGGTAGCACCTTCAAAGCGCGAAACGGGTTTATTTGCACTTAAGATGAAGTTAAGTAACGAAGTCCAATTGATTGAGGCCGAGATGATACAACCCGCTAGGGAGTTGATTGAGAACTTGAAGAAGGAGGTGTTATTGAAAGCGAAGTTTGAAAGAGACCTGTCTCCAGACGAGATTAGAGTACTTGAGAAGGCCTATAGAGACCGAGAAGTGATAATGCATAATGCGATAGATGGACGAACCAGAAAGAAAAGGGTTTATTTTCTTCAGATAAGCCCGACGCATGATGGCTTCGGTGTACACTTGTTCCTCGACAATGCGGTGGGGATAAGACAGTTGGTGCGCGTTAAGTCGGACAACCGATTCAGCGAAGACGGGTTGGAACCAAGTTTCGCCGACGTCCTCCCTCAAAACCGCGTGACATCTTTTGAGTACGATATATTGGGTTTCGAAAGACTTGTTGCAGAAGAAAAGCATTAATTATGGGGAGATGAAGGCCTGCTGTAAGCAAGCCAAAGTGTAAATGATATGCCTCATCATAAAGGGTTCAAACGTAAGACCAGGCACCTACTGAAGACGGAAGCGAAACCCGGTCTTTCAAGATTAATGGTAGAATATGAAGTTGGACAGAAGGTAGTGGTGGACTTGGAACCTACTCAAAACAAAGGTATGCCTCATCGTAGATTCCAAGGAAAGGTGGGTATCATTAAAGAAGTCCGGCCTAGAGCCGTGGTTGTGGATGTCCCTATAGGTGATAAGACAAAAATGATAATAGCCCGCTTCGAGCACGTTAAGCCATTAAAGGAATGATTTGATTTGGTTGAAGAACTTAAGAGGAAACCGTTGACAATACACGAATCTAAGAAGCTTCTCGAGAAGGTGGACGCAGAAAAAGCAGATCAAATTCAGAAGAGGACTCTAGACTATGTTACCAAATTTTCCAAAGTAGATAGCGATGATGCTAGAGAAATGGTGAACAGGCTCATGAAAGATGCTGGCCTTACGGAACAAGAGGCGGTAGAGGTTGTCAACGTAATGCCCACTACCAAGGAAGAGCTTCGTGCTTTTACTGTTGGGTGGAGGAAGCTTACGCCCACGGAGGTTTTGGACAAAATGCTTACTATTTTAAATTCGAAGAGATCTAAGCCCGTATCTTAACGTTTAAATCTTAGTTCGCTCGTTTGAAGACGTCCGACTCAGTGGTCTTCCTTGATAGCTAGCCGTGCCATGTCTATGTGTGGAGACCTCCTATCCGGAGATGTGTTCTGAAAATCTTGGCCAGAGGATGAGGACAAATGAGCTTTCAGCCGCAAATCAAGAGATATGAAGAGTATTCTTACGTATTGGACTTCATGCCTAGGGCCCGTTCTAAAGTTGTGCATAACAGAGAGGGGTTCATCGTGCAGGCCCTCGGGCAGGAGTACTTGACTCTCTTAGAACTCTTGGCTTTCAACAACGCCCAATTCGCACAGGAGGAACGCGTTTACATCGGAAAGGACCGACGTGATAAGATCATTAGTGTCTTGGGCAAACTCAACTACGATGATTTGACGCAAAACGCGAAGAATGAGCTTCCTAGGGTGTTAGAAATTCTGGTAAAGAACGACGAGCAGAAATACGTCAGTTATTTCAACAACCTACAACCTATAACGCCAAGACTTCATGCATTAGAACTGATACCTGGAATCGGCAAGACTCTCACTGTACAGATTCTGGATGAAAGGGAACGCAGACCGTTCGAGTCTTTTGCCGACATTCAAACAAGAGTAGGACTAAAGGAGCCCGGTAAACAAATCGCAAAGAGGGTTTACGAAGAACTTACCGGTCAAACAAGGCTGAATATCTTCTTGAGGAAATAAGACATATGAAGGGTGTAAAGCTGGGACAGCATTTCATAGTCAAAGATGAAGTTGTCGATTCGATGATTCTTGCTGCTCAAATAACGCCGAACGATAAAGTAATTGAAATAGGAACGGGGCACGGAGAGTTGACTTCTAAACTGTTAAGAGTCGGATGCAGGGTTATCAGCTATGAAATAGACCCGGGCCTCTATGAACAAGCTCGCACGTCGCTAGGCTACAATTCAAGGCTTGATCTGATTCTCGGAAATGCGTTTGAAGACTCTGGTATATACGACATCGCCATAGCCAGCCTTCCATATTATGCTTCAAGGACGTTCGTCGAATGGGCGGCGGAGGGGGCCTTTGATAGAGCCGTTGTTATATTACAGAAGGATTTCTTAGACAAGCTTGTGTCTAAACCGGGGAACAGGAAGTACGGTCCGTATTCCGTGATAGGCCAATTCTGTTTCGTCATACGCAATATCCTTTTGGTGCCACCCGAATCCTTTGATCCATCGCCAAAGGTCTGCTCTATGATAGTACGAATGGATAGGAAAACGAGAATCGATAACAGCAAATTGGTCGCGCGTAAGCTCAAAGTCCTGTTTAGCTATAGAGGGAGAAAGCTTTCCAGATTCGTGAAGGATTTGATGGCGAAAGGTCGATGGGAAGGCGCCATGATTATAGGAGATGACCTGCTCGAAATGCGGGTGGAAGATCTTGATCCGAGCGTGGCTCTCAGGATAGCGGAATGCCTTCGTTGGTAAGAATTGATGTCTGAAGTCTATCTACCCAGTGAAGATAGCCTCTTCCTTTTACAGCTGATTGAAAAGAAGAAGGCGAATAAGGTAGTTGAGATAGGAACTGGATCGGGTTTTGTGCTAAAGGAGTATTCTAAGACGGCTTTTTTTGACTTAGGTGTAGCCACGGATATCGACATCGAGGCCGTAAGGAGTGCGCGCAAAAGGTTCGTGAGTGATTCGCGGGTTGAATTCATCCTATGTGAAGGGTGTGAGGCCATACGAAACTCCTGTCTGGACTTTGTCTTCTTTAATCCGCCTTATCTTAGAGGTGAAAGTGAACAGGATAAGACGATCTTCGGCGGGGAATCAGGTACAGAGGTGACGCGGAAGTTCGTGGCAGAATCGGTTAGGGTTCTTCGTGTAGACGGCGAAATCGTGTTCGTCCTTTCTAGCCTCGCTGACTGGAGGGGTTTGTTGTCTGAACTTAAATCGGATGGATTATCGATAGAATGTATAGGAATCAGGAAATTGTTTTTTGAACGGCTCTTGGGTTTTCTGGTGCGACAGAGTTAGTCAAACACTTCAATGATATCCAAGTCGTTGACTCTGAAGTCCTTACCCACTCTGATGGGGGTCGTACTGTGCTTGCGCCATATCTTGGCATACTTGAAGTTTCTCCAGAGGTCCTTATGGATGTCCTTGGCAATATCGATTATACGTGTGTTGCGTCCGACCAGAAGCGGCCTTTGAGCCACAATGCCGTTAGGAGACCTAGTGTAAACCCGTATCAATCCTATGCTAGACAGGAGCATTTCATCGAAACGTCTAGGGTGATCAAATACACTGATGCGTGGCATGTAAGATGAAGTCGCAATTCCTTTAAGCTGCGTGTCGTAAGGCGCTACAAATGCGCACCTCTTGAACGCCCTTCCGAAAATCACCGCTTCAACGTCATCCAAGGTGGCGTCTGACGACAGTTTGATTATACAGTTTGAAATGCTATAACTCTGAAGGAACTGGATTAGTTCGGCTTCCGAAATGTGTTTTGACTTGCCAACAATCCTGATCCCCCCCGTGGGCACATTCTTCAGTTCTACAACGGCCTGTTCGGGCGAAACCTCCAAGTTGTGTCCCAAGGTCCACTGGTTGAACGTGTTCCAATAATCTTCCCAGTTTTGAGATGGAAGAGCTATAAGAAGCAAATCTGAGGATTTGATAAGATAAATCATCTTTTCTTGAACCTGTCTGCCTATTCGTGGATCGAAAGGAGTAAAAATGACTTGGAAGGTGAGGCCATCGGACTTGTATGCTCCAACTATTGGGCTTCTATGTAATTCGAAATATGATGCCTCGAGTCCAGTAAGTGCCTTGAATAACGATGTCGTCTGTTCAAGTGGTCCACTTAGAGTTATTTGGGGGAATGTGTCTTTTTGTACGACCCATTCGACCTTTGTGCTTCCCGTTTTCCTAGCGCTAGCTACCTTTATGTTAGCCTCTAAGTTGGCAATTTGCTTCTTGATGGAGACCTCTAAACGCTCGGTCGACTTATGATGAGGCATAAGGGAGTAAAACTCTTTGAGGAGTTTGGCTTTAAGTTTCGGATCCTTCGCCGCTTGGGCTTGCATCCATTTTGCCTTTGCTTCGGCAGTCAGATTGGTAGGCAATCCTCAGCGTTAAACCAATGGTTAAATCTGTGTTTTTAATGTTCTCTCTACCACAAGATGAAATTAGATCGATTAGGGGTGGCTATGGTTCAGCCAAGGTATGGGTTGAATGTTGGTTATGTGGCTAGGGTGATGAAGAACTTCGGCCTAAGGCAGCTATATGTCATTGGAACTAGAGAACTGCCTAAGACGGCTTCCAAGTTCGCTTCTCATGGTTCAGATATCATCGACTCGGCACGCTTTGTGACGTTCGAAGAATTACTCCAGATGTTTGATGTGGTAATTGGTACTACTGCCATAACTGCGGGCAGAGGACGTAACGCGTTACGTAAAACCATTACGCTAGGTGGCCTTGCCCTAACGGGAATAGACCCAACTAGGACGGTCGTGGTTTTGGGTAGAGATACAACGGGGCTGAAGAATGAGGAACTGGAATTCTGCGATTTGGTATTGCATGTTTCTACTGGGACCGCTTATTCTACGCTTAATATATCTCACGCCTTGGCTATAATACTCTATGAATTAAGTGGCTTCAGGCGGAGAACGTCGCGACCTATGGAACGAAAATACTTGGACATGATTCTACGGAACTTGCAACGAATGACGGAATTAAGTGGGTGTCCAATTCATAGACAAGATCGTGTCATTCGTGTCTTTAGAAAGGCGTTGGTTGAATCGTGCTTGGATGACAACGATGCAACTACCATTCTGGGCGCTCTACGGAAAACGAACCTAGCATTAGAGGGACGTTTCTAATGACCAATATACTTTTAAAGCCGCCGTAAACCTACGGTGTTGATTAAGTTGAAGGGGAAGAATTACAGAGAAATCAAGGGGCAACCCTATACCAGGCGCGAGTTCATAAAGGGACACCCCCAATCGAAGATTGCCAAATTCACCATCGGTAATCCTAACGGGACATATGATTACGTGTTCAAGTTGATTTCCTGCGAAAGGGCACAGATCCGTCATAACGCGTTGGAGGCCGCAAGGGTTTCTGTCAACAAGATCGCTACGTCGTTGGGTGAAGGGAATTACTACCTCTCGGTAAAGGCATTTCCTCATGTGATATTGCGCGAAAACAAAGTTGTGGCCACGGCAGGCGCCGATCGCCTTTCGGAAGGTATGAGGCGTGCGTTTGGTAAACCTGTAGGACTTGCGGCTAGAGTAGAGGACGGTACGGTCTTGATCGAATTGGGAATGAAAGGAAAGAGTACGCAACAAGCCAAGGATGCTTTGAAAGTGGCTTCGAGTAAGCTACCCGTCAAGACGCGGTTGGAGATTACAGAAAGACCGGCCGTCACGTCTGGTGCTTGAAGTGAGCATCCGTATCAGAGAAGACCAAATCGAGCAGATAATTGAACGGGAGAGACCCAAACGAGTAGGCCTGCAAGCTCCTGACGGTTTAGTTAACAAGCTACTCGAGCTGTCTGAGAACATCGAGAAGAAACACCATGTGGAAGTGGTGATGCTTCTTGACCCTAGTTATGGTACGTGCGACTTATCCAACTTTGACGCAAAGCGTTTAGGTTTAGATTTAGTGTTTAACCTTGGTCATTCTGTAAACATTCCCAAGATCGGTAGCTCAACTTATATGATTGATGTGACGTACGATGTAGATTTCAGGCCGACGTTGAATAAGCTTGTTGATCAGATCGACGGTATGTACCGTAGAGTGGGGGTAACTACCATAAGTAATCACAGATTGCAGTTGAAAACGGCAGTAGACTATTTGAACACCCACGGCTTGAAAGCCGTTATAGGACACAGCGAAGGGTTTCTGTTCGACGGGCAGGTGTTTGGCTGTAACTATTTCAGTGCGAAGACCATCGTAAACGACGTAGACGCTTTCGTCTTCTTAGGACAGAGCCGATTTCATGCGGTAGGAATTAGATTGTGCACCCGTAAGCCGACGTATATGCTAGACCCTTTTATGAACGAGGTGGAAGAGATGTCTGAAGAGGCTGACCACATAGAAAGAAGGGCCATTCTATCGGTTTTAAAGGCCAAAGACGCCCAGACGTTTGGAATCATAGTTGGTGTTAAAGAAGGACAGTTCTTCAAGAAGCAAGCCGAAGAACTTCGAGATCGGCTTTCGCGACTCGGGAAAAAGACATTCATGTTCAGTATGCGTGAAGTCACGGCGCATCGTTTGAAGGTAATAAGGGATGTGGATGTGTTTATTGAAACGGCATGCCCAAGAGTGGGGTTAGATGATGAAGATTTCGATAGGCCGATGCTCTCTTACGAACAGGGATTGGGGTTGATAAGGTTATTAGAGGGTAAAGAACTGGGTGATATGTTCGATTCAGGATTCTGGGTGTAAAAAGCGTTGGAAGTCATGAAGAAAGGTCGGCCGGAAAAGGCCTTGCCCGGGGATAAGTTAGGTGTTATCGAAGAATTCAGCGGCGTCCAAGGGACATACGAACTGGATGGTGAAGTGAGGTCTCTCTTCGCCGGGTCGGTTGAATATGATTTGGTTGGCAGACGGTTGGCCGTCAAAAGCGAGAGCCTGAGAAGTCCCCTTCCGTCCATCGATGCGGTTGTGATGGGAACGGTGGAAGTGATGCAGACGAACGGTGCCATTGTGAGGATTTACGCGATAAACGACGTGGAGGTAGACAGCAATCTTGAGGGGATGCTTTTGACAAGAAGCCGTTCATCTACCCCCTGTAAGCCGGGTGACATCGTTCGGGCGAAGGTAACTAGTTTGACTAATGGCGTGGTGTTCTTAGGCTTCCGTGGAGATGATTATGGGGTGATTAAAGCTTGGTGTTCTATTTGTGGGGAACCGATGGAAGGAATCAGCGGCAGCAAAGCTAAGTGCGTTGTCTGTGGAAACCTAGAGTATAGAAAGATGGCGGGCTTCGCTGAAGAAAGAGGATTCAGGGAAAGAAGAAGGTTTAGCGGAAGGAGGGCGGGTCCAAGAGGCAGACGACGCAGTTATGGTGAAAGGCCACGCAGAAGTTATGGGCGTTCGAGAAGACGGTATTAGAAATACAAAAAGGGAAACGCTTAAACATATACCACCTAAACCTCCTGTGCGAAAGACATGCTTATCAAGGTCATAAAGGCCGACTCCACTAATCTCGAAGTCGACGTCTCAGGTATAGACCAATCATTGCTTCAAATCGTACAAGAAGAACTTCTAAATGATAAACGGGTAACATTTGCGGCCTTCAACAAACCTCACCCTCTGTTGAAGAATCAGACCATGCGACTTGCCGTTAAAGAGGGTGACCCTAAGAAGGTTTTTGGCGAGGGATGTGAGAGAGGTGTGGAGAAAGCTAAGAAAACCGTTATGTTATTGAGCAAGGTAATGGCGAGGACGTAAGCCAGTAAGGTGAATTTGCATGCAGTTTTGTCCTTCGTGTGGCACTCGCCTCAAGATTAAGTTGGTCAAGACCGACAAAGAGAGTTTCACGGCTTTAGCCTGCGATAAATGCGGCTATTTCTCTAAGAATGTTAAGGCAGAAAACGAGGCCTTGGAGGAAGCGGAGGGGTCGGCTCCCATTAAAGTCGTAGGAGATGAAGCTAGCCGCATAAGGGCCATGCCGACGACAACAATAGAATGTGTTAGATGCCATAATAATGAAGCTGAGTGGTGGTTCGTGCAAACGAGAAGTGGGGACGAACCTCCGACACAGTTCTACCGATGCACTAAGTGCGGATATACGTGGAGACAGTACTCCTAAGTCATCTTCTCGTTAAGATGATCAATCACTTCTAAGACCCATTGGCCTGTGCCTTCTGTCTTCTTGATCTTCGCAGTGAATTCATCCCAAGATAAACCTCCGTAAGCATCGTTCCATTTCTTGTAAGCGGCTCTAAGGTTCTGCAGTGCCAAGGTGTGATAGATGCAGTATTCCCCCTTTAACGGCCTTCCGCATATTATGCAGCTCAACTCTTAGTTACGGCCTCCCTGTTGACCTTGGTGACTTTGTCTGGGCAGGATGGATTGATGCATAACCGCCAAGGCTTTCGTTTGAACGAGAAAAACACCAACATTATGGGCCAACCGCAGGTCTTGCATTGATATCTGGTAGGTCTTATTAGGCCCCTCTGCGGAAGGGGGGCGGATGCTTTGCATCCGTTTGAGTAATTGGTACACCCTACGAACCGTTTACCAGTTTTCCTTGACCGTATAATCTTTAGATGACCTTTGTGGCAGATGGGACAAGCACCAACTTCATCTTTCTTTTTATTGGTTGCCACGTGGGCTGCATACATGGTTTCCCCTATAGATTCCCTGCTCTGGTCGAACAATTCAAGACAGGATAGAAGTCGTTCAACGCCATCGATTTCGACCGCCTTAGGACTTGTAATTTGTAATTCTATGTCATTGAGCTCGTTTTCTATAATGTGAGTCATTTCCAGAGATATTATGGCCGGAGAATGTCTTGCCGTAGATTCGAGTATGGCAAAACCTAAGTCAGTGAGTTGCATGCTTCCGTTTGTAACGTATCCCCTGTCTATCAGGGTTGAAATTATTTCGGCTCTGGTTGCTTTTGTGCCAATATTGTCGTGCTCCATCTGATCAAGAAGGCTGCTCTGATTATACCGGAAGGGAGGATTTTCGAAATTTTCTTGGGGAATCACATGACAGAGGTTGATTATGTCGCCTTCACGAAGATGGGGTAGAGGGCAGTCTTCGGCTTCCTTAGGAACTCTGTATACTTCCATCCATCCTTTTGATAAGACTCTTGTGGCCGAAGCGATGAACTTATGTCCTTGACACATCGCGTTGATTGATATACGCTCTTTGAGAGCCCTCTTGCCGAAGGCGGCTAAGAAACGACGTACAATTAGATCGAAGAGCAACCACTCACGACCTTTGATGTTCAAAGGTAGTTCTCCTGTAGGATAAATCGCTGGGTGAGCGGAGTCGGTCTTCTGCCCTTGAACCGGGGTAGACGAGGCTTTAGGCAACGTACAAATGTATTTGGCGTAGTTGGACGACTTAGATAAGGCGGCGAGAATTGCTAGGCAATTCACGGATGAGGGTATCTGCTGCGAAGATGTTCGGGGGTATGAGATGGCTGCACCAAGGTACAGCTTTTCGGCAATGGATAGGGTCTGTGATGGGGAAAGACCGAAGAGCCTGTAGGCTTCCCTCTGCAAGTCACCTAAATTGAAAGGCGGAGGAGGAGGTATAGAGAAAGGATGAACGGTTGCCTCGGTGACTTTCGCATCTCTGCCTTCTGTTTCCTGTTTGATCCTCTTGGCGACTGTCGAAGTCATTATCCTTCGAATGGCGTATTCCATTAAGAACGTTTGACTGCCGCTCTTTCCGGTTGCCGTTATGTGCCAATACGGGGTGGGAACAAACGAGCGTATGGCTATCTCGCGCTCGAAGATATAATTCAAAGTCGGCCCCTGGACTCTTCCGATGCTGAGATTGGCGTAGCCTCCTTTAACTTCCATCATGGCGTTCGTAAGAACTCTAGAAAGGTTCACCCCCCAGACGTAATCTAAGTAGTGTCTAGTGAGCCCTGCCTCAGCCAGAGGCCATAATGTCTGGAAGCTAGGCTTCGAAAAGGACTTGCGAAGCTCTTCGCTTGTCAAAGTCGAGAATTTAACGCGGCTGGCTTGGGTCCTACTACAGGCATGCTTAAGGATATTGAACCCTATTGTATCGCCTTCAATGTCGTAGTCGCATGCTATGATGATTTCTGACGCGTTCTCCGCTAAATGTCTAATAGATTCCAGCTTCCTGTGGACATCCTTGCGTGATGGTTCGACCGAAGAAAGAGGAACCCAGTGCAAATCCAAGACAGGGTATATGTCACGGTTTGACGCAGAGGGCGTCAACGTATACATATGTCCCGCCGCGGATGTTATTACATAGTTTTTCTTTCCTTCACATAATATATAGTCTCCGCGGTCCTGCTGTCTACCTCGTTCGGCGACTGCGATAGCGATCTTTCTAGCCGCGTCTGGTTTTTCGGCGATGATCAAAGTGTAATTGGAAGGAAGGGCCAACAATGTGGACGAACGCAGTACTTTCTTCGAGCTTTTAAATTTAAATTGAGGACAAAGTAAACCCATCAGTGGATGTTCGAAATCGTCTGCGGGAAGTGTGGTACGAAAATTTATGCCGGCGACGAAGTGAAATCGCCTAAACAGATACTTCGGCTGTATAAGAGTCAATGTAAGAAGTGTGGAGCCAACCTTGACCCGGAGGATTTCGAAGTTGTTGTAACTAGCAACGTATGACGTTTATTGATGCATCCTTAACGGTCTGGCGAATATGGAAGCCACCGACACCTTGCTGAACCGGTTGGGAACCGAATCAGACGTGATGATGTCATCTACGCCAGCTTGACGGATTCTGTTGTATGCGCCTTCGGCGAATAGGCCGTGAGTGATTAGAGCGTAGACATGGTTTGCCCCCTTTTGTTTCAGATGACCTGCGACCTGAGCTATCGTCCCGCCGGTGCTTATGATGTCATCTACAATTACAATGTCTCTTTTCGAGGGGTCGAACTTGGTGAAATCTGTTTCAATGGAGGTGTCCCCATGCCTGACTTTATTCATTTCAATGAATTCTGTACCTAAGATTGGCGCGGCCAGTCTCGCCCACTGGGTGGCTTCTACGTCGGGCGCCACCACGATCGGATCGTCGAGTGAATGAATCGATTTTAAATATTCTGCCAAAGCGGGAATCGCGGAGAGGTTGTCGGCTGGTATATTGAACAAGTCTGATAAATTAATGATTCGATGTAAGTGGCAATCCAAAGCTAGTATGGACGAAGTGGCTGTGGACTCTATGATTGAAGCCATAACTCTTGCGCTTATCGTTTCTCCAGGTTTGAATCGACTGTCTTGGCGCATATAAGGCATGTAAGGAAAGGCCCCGACTACGGCTTTGGCTCCCAACTCGAAGAGCGTTTTCGTAAGAAAGAAGTATTCAACCAGTAAGCCATCAGGGTCCTTGTAGAAAGATTGCGTTATTATGGCCGTCTCATGAGGGACGTCGTTAACTAGACGGATATACCTTTCGCCGTCTGGGAACCGTCTGGTTTCGAAGTCAATTACGGAGCAGTTCAGTTGTTTGGCTATTTCTAGCCCTATCGGTTTGTTCCCAGATCCAGGTACCAGAAACATGAGTGAGCTTTGAATGGGTGGAAATAAAAACATGTTGATGTGTGAATGTGTCAAAGCGGCCCGAGTGAAGTATATAATCATCGGAAAGGAAAGTCTTGCGCTAGGGCCTCGGTAGCTCAGCCTAGTTAGAGCAACAGCCTTGTAAGCTGTGGGTCAGGGGAGCGAAGCCCCTCCGAGGCTCCACCGCGTACGTCCCCGCTTGCAGGGGTTTAACCATGCCTCCATAATGGCATCACACGATCAGGGCGCGTGGGTTCTGATAAGCCTCACTAGAATAGGATAAAAGAGGATGTGGATGGACGATCAGAACGAAGGCTCCACTCAGCTTTCGAAAGATGATAGAGTAAACGTCGGTACGTTCATGGCCGAATTGAGCAAACATGTCGGTCAGAAAGCGATTATAACTGTCGTTTCGAAGGGGCACGGACCAGAGTCGTGGATCCTCAAAAAAGATGGTGGAGAGTGGATTTTCCAAAGCCTCGAAGGCCGTAAGGGAGACCTTCAAAGCAGGTTGGCGTTTATCCTAGCTGATGATGAATACATGGCCGTTGTACTCAGGAGTTATACCGACAAGCGCGATACGATGGGTTTCGTGATTAAGGAGTTACGTGGATATAGGGTTTGGAATAGAGATGGTGACATTGAATATCATCAAATCAACGCCCAGGAATTGGCTTCTGCTGGCAAAGCTGACGTGGGAATGGGGAAGAAGCTTGAACCCGAACCCGCTTTGATATACTGCGGACCGGATGGAGATCGTGTAGCTGACAAAACGTATTGAAGAACGAATTCGGGGGGAAATCTTGAGGCTCAACCGTATCGCTAATCATCTTCGGGAACCGAAGAATCATAGAGGTACATGTCTTTCATTGCCTCAACTGCTTCGGTGGGTCGGAGACTTTTTAATCTGTCTGTCTTGGCGGCGCCATTCCAGTAAGAAGCGTTAGAAATGTCTGTATTTCGTCGTCGTGACCGATTGTTATGCTATAGTTGCCCGTTTTGATGGCTATCTTCAAAGATAGAACGTGATAGCAGGGTTTCTTCTTTCCTCTTGTCAATGCAAAGTAGAAGGCAGGGCAAGTACAGGCCTGCAAATCTTTGGACACGAAGTATTCCCCTTCGTGACCCACTACTGTCCATATTTCGGTGTTGCTAGGAAGGAACACATGTTTCTTGACGCCTTTTCGGTGCACAATCTGTGTAACTTTGTCGTCGATTTCGTGTTGGGTTTGGCGATACAACTATTTGTGTGTAGGACAGAATGCTTTATTTGTTTTAATGTTGTTAACCGAACAGGTTGAGAGTCAACCCGATAAAGGGGTTTGCGGCTTTAGAGGGGTTATATCCTGACGGAAAAAGACTTATCGTGTTATCGGACCTGCATTTTGGAATTACTGCGGCGGCCGGAGTCAAACGTCCTACACCTGAAGAAGAAGTAGAGGAGTCTTTACAGACAATAGACAGGATGACCAAAGAAATGAGCGTGAAAGGAATAGTGTTGCTGGGGGACCTCAAGCATGGTCTTTATCGTCCGTCACTATATGAGAAGAAGGCGTTGAAATCCTTTAGCCGCGGCTTATCTGAACGGTCAGACGTTTGGTTTGTAAAGGGCAACCATGACTATGAAGTAGAAGAATTCTTGAATTCGAGGGTGGCTCAAGTTGGAAGCACCGGCTTGGAAATAGACAAGACGTTGTTCCTGCACGGGCATAGCTTGCCCAGACGTGGGAGGCCGTTGGAGAGTTACGATAGGATAGTATCGGGGCACATACATCCGCAGGCCTTCTTGAATGGGGAATGGGTACCTGTTTGGTTGATCCTCAGGAACATCAAAGAGAACAAACCAGAGGAAGTTGTAGTGCTTCCTCATTTCAGCAGATATGCATCAAAAATCGGTTACAGGCCCGGGTCGCCCGTCACCACTACTCCATATATGAGGAAACTTCGGCTCGAAGAGTACGAATATACTATGCTTGACATCAGCCTGAAACTAGTGTCCCAAGGGCCAGCCAAACGGGCGGTTTTTTAAGGTATGAAGAGGAGAACACTAAGAAAGAGGGTGGTGGGGCCGGGCGGATTTGAACCGCCGATCACCAGCGCCCAAGGCTGGTAGCGTAGACCAGGCTAGCCCACGGCCCCGCCGAATCCGGTTTTGCTTGCTACCTCACTCAATTCATGCGAGGAGATAAGCGTTTGCTGCTGACGACGGTCTTCTGGATATAGCGTCTAGACTAGACGTGTAAAGGAGCCCCGGGCGGGATTTGAACCCGCGGTCTCTTCCTGATTGGGAAGCCATACCAAGGAAGCGCATTAGACCGCTATGCTTGCCTGCCTCGATTACTTTTGAGGTACCGGGGCAATCCGGGGCTCGTAAAGCCACAGGCCTCAAGGACGTTTTTAAGAATTTCTACGAGGATGTGATGAAAGTGGTCTAAGGTTGTGCATTCGACGTAAGTCTGCTTCGAACGGTTTGAGTGACTGTGGCACCTCTATACAAAGAGGGTCCTTCAATGAAAGGCCTTGCGCTTTCTTCTGGTTCCAGACCGTCGAATCGAAGGAAATCAGCTCTAGTGTTTTGTTCGCATATTCGGATTGATGTATGAAAGCGGGAAACTCTTGGGTGTGTATGCTCTCTGGGGCATACATCGCCCGCCACAGGTAGTCAGTTATGAATGGGGTTAACGGGGCCATCAGGAGCAATATGTGTTTGAGCACAGTATGTAGCCCGTTCCAAGCGGCTTCCTGTTCCTCTTTGGTGATTCCTTCTCCCCCGTAGGCTCTGGGTTTCACCAGCTCAACATAATGGTCGGCAAAGATATTCCAAGCGAAGTATCTGATGTCGACGGCCGCTTTGCTGAACGAATATGCGTTATAGTGGTCACGCACTCTTGCTATTAAAGATGATAATTCGCTTAATATCCATTCCTCGCTAGGGGTAGTGACGTCTGACTTGGGAGTCGGAAACGATGATATAAGACGAGCGATGTTCCATAGTTTGGTCAAAAACTTACCCGTGCCCTGGGTCCTAACATAAGAGTACTTGATGTCGCCTTCCGTTATGTCTCCTTCTAAGAACACCCAAATCCGGAAAGCTTCGGCTCCGTACCGTCTAATTACTTCCTGTGGATCGATTACGTTGCCTAGACTCTTGCTCATCTTTTCGCCGCTTTCATCTACGACATGGTGATTAATCCAGACGTCCTTGAATGGGGGCTTGTCAAATTGTAAGAAGGACTTGAGAACGGTAAAATAGAGCCAGCTTCGAACTATCTCTTTGCCTTGCGGCCTTAGCGTGCAAGGATAGTTCTTTTCGAAGAAATCTCTATCCCAAAGGTAACCCAATATGTATTGTTGACTGCTGCTGGAGTCGAACCATGTGTCGAATATCCTTTCTTCACCCCGAAATTTTGTTCCTCCGCAATGAGGACATGCCTTTGTTGGAGGATTTTCTTTCCAAGGTTGATAGTATCTACCGGGCGGTGGGATTATCGTTCTTCCACAGCTTGTGCAATACCACAAAGGTATTTCTGTGCCATAATACCGTCGTCTAGATATGACCCAATCTACAGATATGCTGTTAATCCAGTCGACAAGGAGATTTCGACTTTCTGGAGCATAAAAAGTCATTTTCTTGGTCAGGCTTAAAAGCGCCTCCTTGAATTCGACTTGTTTAAGGTAAATCTCCGTGGTTGGAATAAATTCGATTGGGTTCTTGCTACGCCAGCATATAGGTTCTCTATGTACAGTCTGATCGATCTTCACGAGTAGCCCCTTTGATCGCAGGTCTTCAACGATTTTTTTGCGCGCTTCCCTTACAGTCATGTTGACGTATGGACCAGCTTTATCTGTCATACGACCTTCGTGATTGATCGCGTAGGTTGGGGAAATTCCCAATTCCCTGAGGATTCTGATGTCGTTGTAGTCTCCGTAGCTACAAATCATCACCAAACCTGAACCGAAGCTAGGTTTGGCATACGGATGAGGAATGATCTTGACTCTGTTCTCAAATATGGGAACGATGGCTTCTTTGCCGGCTAGATGTATATACCTGCTGTCTTCTGGGTTGAAGATGATTACCTTGCATGTTGATAGAAGTTCGGGACGGGTGGTGGCGACGGTTATTTCTCCTCCTTCTGATAGTGGGAATTTAATATGATTGAGGTCGCCTATGTATTCTTTATACTCCACTTCGGCGTCAGATATAGTGGTGTGGCAGACTGGACAATAATTGGCCGTCTTTTCCCCTTCATAAATTAGGCCTTTGTTAAAAAGTGTGATGAATGTCTCTTGGGTTAATCGCCTGTATTCTCGATCGTCGGTTTCGTATGCCGCCCCGATGGCAGGGCTCTTTTCCCATTGGTTAACGCTCAGTCCGAGTTTCTTAAAAGTCGAGAGTGTGATATCTTCATATTTATCCAAGAGCGATTTCGCTTTAGATATGAACTCCTCGCGCGCTGTGGTCTTTATACTGATTTTGAATTCCTTCTCAGCCTGTACTTCGATGGGGAGGCCATTTCTGTCGAGGCCGATGGGGAAGAGCACGTTGAACCCTTGCATGCGTTTGAATCTGGCAATGGCATCCATGCACGTATATGTGTAAGCTTGACCGATGTGAACCGGTGTATTGATGTAAGGCGGGGGTGTGTCTATGCTGTATACAGGTTTCTCGGAATCGTAGATAAAACGATATAGGTTCTCTTTGCGCCAAAGTTCAAACACTTTTGTTTCAAGGGCCGGGCTCCAAGCCTTCTCTTGGATCTTAGGTACGAGAGCGGTGCGAGACATCGATGTAGGTAACGTCTTTTAGACGGATTCTTAAGAGTTTAGCTTTGTTCTGCGCTTCATTTGGCCCTGTATCTGAGGAGGGCACCGATACCTCCGAAGCTCTTGAACATTTGGCCATGTTCAGTCTTCGTAGTCACGACTTCGACTTTGGCTCCCGTCACAATGGCTTGGTCATATATGTAGTCAACCACGTCTTGTTCAGAATAGTCCCACTCAACGGCGTTGCAGGAAGGGCAATTCTTGGTCATTATGTCTGCTTTCGTGGAAAATATGTCTGCTTGTTTTACGAATTTTTCACGTGTTAAACCACATTTCCGACAACGGAATTCAAGCCTATTAAGATTCAATTCGTCTGAAATGAGGATGGTGTCGGCCGAGTTGTTCTTAATGGAAGAAAGCACGTTATCGAGGCCGTAGACGGCTAGTCCGTAGTCTCTTGACGCTTCGGATATGAACTTGCTGATTAGGCTTCTTTCTTGAATGAACCTGACGTCCTGGAGTAGGGGAGCAGCTTTTTCGACCGTTTCCCTTATACCTGCCTCTCCAGAATAGGAAATGTCCACTAGGCCTATCACTCCATTTTGGAGGCGGTAGTCCAGATAGTTGCCTTTGTAAAACAGATCTTTTGTGGGACCAGGGCCTCCGATTATCATTTTCTTGACGGGGGTTACTTCAATGAAAGCTTTGTATGCATGAGCGGCGATTCTATTGAAGAAATCGTTGATCTCGTTTGCCCTTAACCTTTCGAACCTTCTGGCCGACTGTCCGCCTTGTCTGTGCTTGCCAGCCACGCCGGATGTCATTTCTTCGATTATGGTTGTCTTGTCGCCTACTAGGAGGCCTAGCGCGGCTTCGGCTGTGTCGACAGTAAGGATTCCAATTGCCTCTTCCTCACGAATGGTATCCCGAAGCAAGTCAAGATGGAAGTGGTCGTCGCAGCGATACAAGTATACGTTGATAGGTTTTGGTGGTTCTATCTCGTACAATTGAATGACTTCTGTATTCGGACCGCTGACAGGAAGCGCGCCGCAGAATATGACAAGGCCGTGAGGGGGTGGGGTCTTGTATAGCTTCAGCCTTTGTTGTACACGTGTAAGGGCGTCTTGAACGTGGTTACGCGTGGTATCGCTCTTTATGTTAGAAGCGGTTCCGTATTCGTCGCGAAGGTTGGCGATAACGTCGTATATGGGGCGTTTGGGGGGGACATATAAGGAAATAAGTTCCGTTCCTCTGCCTTGTTTGCTTCCGAGCTCCGCTAGTAACCTCCGGACGCGGTACATAGCCACCGAATCATATTTGGACATCGTAAAGCCGTTCATCCGACCCGCACATTTTTATTGTGGGGTTAAATGAACTTATGGGAAAGCGTTGAGCACGACAGTAATTAAGATTAGCGGCTCTGTGTTTGATTGGAATGTGATTGGGGGGAGCCTTCCGCCGTTGCTTGATTTGTTTAAGAGGTTGCATAACGAAGGGCACAAGTTGATTTTGGTGGCAGGAGGAGGAGAGACAGCAAGGAAGTACATAGAACTTGGAAGGAAGATTGGAATCGATGAAGCTACGCTAGATGATATCGGGCTGAAGGCAGCTCGTTTGAATGCGGAATTGCTTGTGGGGGGGTTGCGCGACTTTGCTTTTCCATCCGTTCCAGAGACACTCGATGGCGTGGCAGAAGCTGTGACTGGGGGAAAGATAGTGGCTGTAGGGGGTTTCCACCCCGGACACAGCACCAACGCCGTTGCTGCGTTGATAGCCGAGAAGGTTCATGCAAATTTGTTTGTAAACGCTACCGATGTAGACGGCGTCTACACTAGTGATCCTAAAAAGGATGTTGGGGCCAAGAAGCTAGAAAGTGTGAGTGTTTCTGAGCTAAAGCGAATGTTAGAGCATGAAGAGATGAGAGCTGGAACTTATGAGCTGTTGGACCTTGTGGCACTTAAAATAGTCGAAAGATCAGACATAAAGACGGTTGTTGTTAAATGTGATCCAAATTCTGTTCAGAGAGCGGTGTTAGGGCGGCCCGTAGGCACTACCATTACAGTGAATTGATCTTGAAGGATATTTCACAACTGCCCGCTCATGCTCATTGTCGGACGTGTGGAAGGCCCATTCCGTTGGGTAAGAACTACTGTTCGAAGGAATGTGAAAAGGCGGGTAAGAAGAAAGGAAACGGAGACTTCGCCACCCGTTTCGTTTTGATCATCATGCTGGCGTTGGCGATTGTTTTGGCGTTCTATTCGTTGTTAACGAAAGCCTGAAACAAAATCGTAAAATAACCTGCTGTCGGACTTCCCGCCTGCGGGGGTCCCCGAGCCAGGCCAAAGCCTCTCGAATTGGGCGACAAAAGGGGGCAGATGTTTCGCGCGACAGCCCATACTCAAGATCTGCTGGCGTAGGCCTTCGTGGGTCCGAATCCCACCCCCCGCATTGATGGCTTGATGGAATGGGTATTATTGAATTCGCCAAAGTTGAATTATAAGTTGATGAGTAGAGGAAGCGGCATGGTGTCGAAAACAAAGCTCAAGGCGAGTGACAGGCTCAGAGCGTTGATCAGAAAAAGCGATGTGATTATAGTTCCGGGAGTATTCAATGCGATTACTGCTCGTCTTGCTCAACGCGTTGGCTTCCAGGCCCTGTATTTTTCAGGCGGGGCGTTGGCTAATTCGATGGCGTTGCCAGACCTGGGTGTGACTACGTTATCTGAAGTGGTTGAGAATGTCGTCCAGATTACTCGAGTGGTTAATGCGCCGTTGATCGTGGATGGGGACACGGGATTCGGAGAAGCAGTTAATGTTATGCGGGCCATTCAGATGTTGGAAGATGTGGGTGTAGCCGCCGTTCATATCGAAGACCAAGTCCTACCGAAGAAATGTGGACATCTTCCTGGCAAAATGCTTGTTGATACGAGTGAAATGGTGAAAAAATTACTCGTGGCCCTGGAAAGCAGGAAGCGGAATATTGTTCTCATTGCAAGGACAGATGCGCGTGCGGTGGAAGGATTAGATGGGGCCATAGAGAGAGCGAGAAGTTATGCGAAGGCTGGTGCCGATGTCATATTTCCTGAAGCTCTTGAGAGTAAGGAGGAATTCGGTGAGTTTGCCAAGAAAGTTCCTGGCGTGTTAATGGCTAATATGACTGAATATGGAAAGACCCCATATTTACGCGCTTCCGAGTTTGGTGAATTAGGGTATAAGATAGTGGTATTCCCCATGACAGCGTTTAGAGCGATGTTGAAAGCGACCGAAGGTGTGTATACAGAGCTGAAAAAGAATGGCACACAAATACGTTTGTTGCCCGAAATGATGTCGAGAGAACAAGTCTATGATTTGATTGGTTATTACGACTTCGTTAAAGCAGATGATGTTGCGTTACGCAAAGCGAAGAGAATTCTAGAGTCAGATCAATAGGAAGAGAGTATGTATGAAGACGATTCGGTGCGGTGTGTTTATACGCTAAAAGGCTGTTGAGATGACGTTATGAGGTGAATCGTTTTTCCATTGTCGATTGTAAAGCCATTTCCGCGTGTTACGGCGTTCAGGACTAGTCTGCGGTTTGTAACGAGAGGAGGGCGGCAAGTTCTTCTGGTGTGTCTGCATCAATTAATGAATTAGTAAGTGAATAGGTGTGATTGAGTGTTTCAGTGCCAACGAAAAGGACCCTTGATAAGCTCCTAGGTATCTTATGTAGTTCCAATGTATTATTGTGCCAGAGCTGTGAAACGACAACCCGTGTGGTGGAATTACGGTATGCCGCATGAATGGCTTCGATCCGACCGTCTGGCCACATGGGAATGACTGCGTCGTACTCCGTTGCTAGTGCTGCCAGTCGAATCAAGAAAGCAGGATCGACCAAAGGTGAATCTGTTGGGAGAATCAATACAAGTTCTTCTTTGATTTGTGGTAAGGACGAAATCAGTCCAAGCATGACGGACCTGGGTCCTTCGTTATCATAGATGAATCTCACATCGGGCGGAAGGATGTTCGAAAGCCTTTGGAAGGAGGATTCGTCATGAATGGATATGTATATTTTATCGGTAAAGCGTCTTGCGGCATCGTATACCCACCTGATTAGGGGCTTTCCCTTGAACGGTAAGGTCGCTTTGTCTGAGCCCATCCGAGAAGATAGACCGCCTCCGAGAATGAGGACAGCGGTTTGGGAATTCATGTCGTTCAATTCTCTTTCCTCCGCTTGTTTTGAATAATGATAATAATGTGCATGGATAAAAGACTGACTAGTGTTGAAGCCCGTCCGGAAAGAGGACGAAGCGGCAATTGTAAGGCGAATGCTTGAACTGGGCTATCAGGTGGAATTGGATGCTCTAACGAAGGTGTTGGAGCAGGAAGGCAACGTAGAAGGCGCTTTGAAGGTCTTAGACATGGCCATCAAGTCCAAAGCTCAGGCCAAAGGAAGGCGTTATGTGATTACTTTTCAGGACGTCAGGCCCTTTGTTCGGTTTGACAATGATTTGAGGGATGAAAATCAGATGGTTTCTTTCGATTACGTCATACTTAGGGATCCTACGAAATTCATAGGGCCTTATGCGGAAGCAGTTGGGTATATTCATTTATTCAAGAATAGGTATGATAAAATGATGGAAATAGTAAGAACGAGGCCAGATTTTTACCAGATTGAGCGGTTGGGAAACATAAAAGGATCATTGGGTGGACGTAAGGTGTCCGCTAAGGTCGCTGGTTTTGTCGTGTCGAAGAAAATTGGCACAGATTTTGGTGCTGTTACGTTAGAAGATGATAGCGGGTATATGCGTGTGATGTGTGCTGGTGATATCAGGCGTAAGCTAGAAGAGTTCCTGCTTGATGAGATGGTTTTGGCGGAAGTCGAATCTCTGCCGAAAGGGTACTACGCTAAAGGGTTATCCCATTTAGATATTCCGGAGAGAGCAAAGAATCTTTGTCCGGCAGAGGTTTGCGTTATGTTCCTGTCAGATTTATGTCTTGGGACTCCGGATTTTGATTCTCAAGCCTTTGAACGGTTATTGGGTTGGCTTAATGGAGATTTCGGTGAACTTGACATAGTTTCCAAGGTTAAGTATGTCGTGTTGAATGGGGGGTTGATTGATGATCCCATGGGTCGTGGTGATTTGCGGGAATCTGAAATTGAAAGCCATTATGACCGGCTGGCTGATTACATAGGGAAGATAAAGAGGGCGGTTAGGGTATTTGTCTTGCCTGGTGAAAGCGATGCTACCAGACGAGCGCTGCCTCAGCCAGCCGTTCTAAGAAAATATGCGAAAAGATTGTATGGAATGAATAATGTCATCATGTTGGGTAACCCCAGTGTGATTCAGCTACATGGTGTTAACGTGTTGTTGTTTCATGGCCAGAGTTTAGATGACGTGATGGCACAATTAGGTTCAAGAGGTCCCATGAAGCCGTCTGTCGGGATTCGTGCGTTGTTACGAGCTAGGCATCTTGCTCCGACGTATGGACAAGGCGTCCCCATTGCTCCAGAGAGGGAGGATTTGCTTGTGGTTGATGAAGTGCCAGACATCGTACATTGCGGCCATCTCGGGAAGCCGGATGATGATATGTACAGAGGAACTTTGATGATATCTACGCCGAAATGGATTCGTGTGAACCATGGTGTTGAAGGGGAGTCAGGGAAAGCGGCTTTGGTTGACCTTTCAACCTTTCAGGTTTTATGGCGTCCTTGAAGCCTAAAAAAGTGGCTTGAGAGTTTCATCTTCGGTGAGTGCAGCTTTGAGTACATCGGTCTGAATGGCCAAGCTTATTTTCTTAGACCTGCCCATCCTGCCTTGACTTATAACGGGAGCAGAAATCAGACCGAGTAAGTCTAGTTCGCTTAAAAGTCCGCTGATTCGTCTTTGGGTTAAGGGTTCAAGTCCAAGCTGTTTAGCTAGAGCTATGTATCTGGCGTATATGTGTCCTGTGTTCTCAGGTTCTCTTCCTCGCGAGACCGCAAGGAGAGTAAGCTTGCCATGGATTGGTAAGGATTGTATCCCCTCAAAAATCCTGTCTCTTTCTATGCTTTGGGCTGCTTGTCTGACATGTTCATCGCGTACTTCGCCAGCTCCTTCTCTTTCGGCTAATTCACCTGCTACCCTGAGGAGATCCACGGCCCTCCTTGCATCTCCATGTTCAGAACCTGCCATTCCGGCACAAAGGTTGATAGCGGCCTCGGTAACGACGTCGGTGTTAAACGCTATGTTTACACGTTCGAGAAGTATAGCTTTAAGTTCGTCTACAGTGTAAGGGGAAAACACCGTTTCTTCTTCGTTTAGGCTGCTTAAGACACGAGCATCTAGATTATCTTTGAATTTCAAATCATTAGAAATTCCAATGAGTGTTATAAACGACGTTTGTGGCATAGATTCGTTTGCACGAGTCAATTCGTAAAGGAGATTATCACCTGACAGCTTTACTAGGAAGTCGATTTCGTCTAAGGCGAATATTGCTTTAGTTTGAGTTGCTTTGATGTGTTCTGTTATTCGGTGAAATGCTTCACTGATTGAAAGCCCGGTAAATGGTAATATGATTCCAATGGAGTGTGCGAGTTCAGTGAGGACTCGATATTCCGTCGAGGCAACTCTTGTGTTAACGTATCCAACTTTCACATCCATGGCGGTTTTCTTTGTTCGTTCAATCAAACGGTTAAGTACATATCTGGTGACAACCGTCTTTCCAGTTCCGGTCTTTCCATAAATGAGAAGGTTTGATGGTTTATCTCTGTTAAGGATGGGAGAAAGTATTTGTCCTATTCTTGTTATTTGGTCGTCTCTGAAGTGTAACTCGTTTGGAATGTATTCACTTCTTAGGGCATTTTTGTTTTTGAAGATGACTTGGTTTTTCATGGCTCTATCGAAGATTGAACTAAGTGGATCTTTTATGTCAGACATATGGTTGCCCTCCCCCTTTGTTTCCGGTGGAAAATATATAAGTGGTATGTCATGTGTTTGATAGTTAAGTGAAATATACCGAGTTTGATTTGAGGAATTGGTATATGAACGACTATAACAATATTAGTCAACAAAAGGGTCATTTTGAATTCCCTACGAAGTCCAACCATCCTGACTTCTCCACTGGTAAGGTACGGGTGGGCCCCCCGCCAACTCGGAGTGAACTGCTGTTTACGCTTTCCTAGTTTGTTAACATGTGTGAATAACCACAACTAGATAAGACGTTCTCTGACCCCTCCCTGTCCATTGGAACCTCTGTACGCTCCGATTTAACAGACAAGCATTCCCGTACCCCATTAAGTCCACTGGAACATGTGGAACCCCATAAGACACACGACATGATCACTAATTCTGTGAATGAAAGTGAATGAAATGACCGAACGAACCAACCTCATTATTAGTCGTCATCAATTAACAACCAAGTTAACAACATGAATCTGTGAACTATTATAATCTCCTTTAGGAAAACGATGGCAGGCTCTTGCTTAAGCGTGCCGTCCGGATAGAGTTCGAAGGGGATGATGGTGAAAAATACACCATCAAGCTTGAAGGGCGTCTATCTAAGGATAAAGTCATGAGAATCATGGATATGTATGAGCTTTTGTCTGGCAACGACCAGCCTAGACAAGAGCCGGAAGAGGACACGTGTTATGGGCGAATAAAGCATCTCGTAGCAAACAGATTCACACTGCGTCGTTTTACCTCAGATCAGCTTCGCGAAACCTATGAAGACGTATACAACGAACCAGTGAAAATAGCTACCATAAGCACCTATCTTACACGCATGGTCGAACAAGGATCCTTATCTCGCAGTCGAAGAGGAAGGAAGTGGACATACTCTCACATCACAACATCCACACCAGAACGGTCTCTTCCTCACCTTTCATATGCCGACCTGAGATGAACCATCAAATAACGACCTAAGGAACGCCCCAATCAAGCGCAGATCAATCTTGGAGCACCATCTAGCACAAACTAAAGCAATCTGCCGAATTACGTATCCGCCCTTCCGAAGGGCAGACGATATGTAAAAGGCTTCTTCGATTCATCCCTTTCAACCAATCCTCTATTGTAAAGGCCTTTCATAAGCCTGGCGGCATGCTCTCTGCTGCTTCCTAACAACTCCTGAACCTGCCTTGCAGTAAGAGGCCCTTCCCCCAACCGGTCTACAACCTTTTGCTCAACTCGATTCAGCCTCATGTTCACTTTGCCGCTCTGCGTGGTCCGCTTATCTGGCTCAAACCCTCTACTAACAGAGCCCAATCCTTGTGATGTCACGGCATCAGAAGCGGAGAACAATTCATTCCTTCCTACAAATGGTCTATAATGGACATCACTCGACCTAGACGAAGGCAGTCCCCCACGAAACCATCTATCTTCTAATACTTCCAACTTTATAGCTATGTCTGCCATTCGTCGATCCTGTTCTCGCATCCTGACATTGAATTCCTCCACGACCCCTTTCACAATCTCTGACGACTCGGCAAATTCGTGAGCGGCCTTACGAAGGGTCGGGAAATACCTAAACCAGAACACAGTCAAAGCCACCGCTATCATCGAAAGACCGAGAGACGAGTAAACTATGGCATCATCCAAGGGAACCAACTACAGAAGCCGAGACGTGTGATATAAACGTTGCTTGTCACAATCACGGTTGTGATGACCGTTTCAGGAACGCGTTCAGAAGACTTATCGCTTCTGAACCAGCATCCAAGTGCTCTCCTCCCCCACCAATCGATGTCAACGCGGTCCTAATCCTCGGTATAGCCAGTATGGCGTCTTCAGATATCAAACCAAGATGCAACGCAAGAAGGAGAGTCGCCATCGACTTAGATATGACAACCTCAGCTTGCCTAGCCGACCGAGAGGCGGATCCCGCACTCGCAGGTTTGTCCTTGTAACGCAAGAGGTCTTTGAACGAAACGTGATTAAGGAGCGAAGCCCGCTTGACCAACAATGAGTCCAGCTGAGCAGGCTTAAAATGAGACTGTTCAAAGAGATATACAAGCACATTATCATTAAGAACTTTCGAAAGCAACCCATTACTAATACCATTTTGTATACTTAAGGCTTCGTTACCCCGACCCCTCAACGTTTTGGGGACAGATATCCATCTCATGATACATTTATAACACCTTTCAGCGATAGCCACGAACAATCACAGGCGGGAATATGGGTAGACGACGAAGAAAGGTATACAAACCAATCCGTAAGACATTACCTAAGATCTTCAACTGTCCTAGGTGCGGTTCCCCCTCCGTCCGCGTATTAAAGAGAGAAGAAGGCTATCATGTCACATGCGGCTCATGCAATCTATCTTACGACACCAACCCTACTCGTCGTCGCGAAGTGATCGATATATTTAACGAATTTGTAGACGCTTTCTACAAAGGACTAATCGGGGTAAAGTAATTGCTCGGCAGAATCGCCAAATACATTGATGAACAATTATCTTCAAAAGAAGCACTAGTCTTTGCATTGATCGATTCCGGAAATCACCCTCCAGAGACAGCGGCCCAAATTGCTACTAAAGCTCAAGTGGCAGGTTGTGACGCCATCTTGGTCGGAGGGTCGACCGCAATCGACCAGATAGCCCTCAACCGGACCGTGCAAGCGATAAAGAATAACGTGACCGTTCCTGTGATATTATTCCCAGGTAATGTGACTGGAATATCACCGAACGCCGACGCAATACTCTTCACCTCTCTCCTCAACTCTGACGACCCATATTTCATCATCGGTGCTCAAGCCCTAGGATCAATCATAGTTAAAGAGCACTCGTTAGAGCCGCTTGCAACCGGATATATCATAGCTGGGGAAGGAGGAGCCGCTGGATTCGTCGGACAAGCAAGACGTTTCCCTCCAAACAAACCTGAATTAGTAGCTCTTTATGCATTGGCGGCTTACTACTTGGGAATGCGTTACGTTTACTTGGAAGCCGGCTCAGGCGCAGAGTCTACGATACCTCCGAACACAATACGGGCTGTAAGGAAACTTTTCGATGGTGTTCTTATCGTAGGCGGCGGAATTAAGGATGAGAAATCAGCTAGAGTTAGTATCGAGTCTGGCGCGGATATAATCGTCATAGGCAACCTTCTCGAGACAAAGCAGTTCATGCCCACCCTGAAGACGATAACTGATATCGCTCACAAGAGACAACCAGGGAACAAGAATGTCCGCCTCCCCACAACCAAGTAAAATCGGACCCGCAGATAGATTCCTAGCGGAGACTCAAAATACACCGTTAAGCCAGTACCTGCTCGGCCTAACGAATTCCTATAGATCTTCACTACTTATGGCACGATCAGCCAAGGCTACCGGGCTCGATATCACAAGAACTATATCATCACAAGAGGTCTGCGACATGGCGGACAGGCTGACAGTAATAACTGGTCTCTCTAAACTGGAGGAAAGAGCTAGGGAATTACTTAGGAACAACTCAGTGGAAACGGCCGCATTCAAGCTTTCTGAAGATTTGGCCGTTGGACGGTTCGGCTTCCTAGATAAGGGGGGAATATTGAATAATGCCATGGCAATCTCGTTGGCGCTTGTGACTTCTTGTGTGACCATGGTGCCTTCGGAGGATATCACAAGAGTCCTTATCAAGAAGAATGGTGACGGGTCGAGTTATCCTGCTATCACATTTGGCAACATACTAGGTGTATTAACGCCGTTGCAAGCAGCATTCACCCTCTTGGTCTTGGACAGGGTGAGAGTTATAATAGGACTTGACAAGTATCGTGTGAATTCGGTCGGGGACGATGAGGTAGCCAGATTCATCGAGGAAGCACGCCTTGCTCAAAGAACCAACGGCTCTCAACTGTTTCAAGCTAATGATGCTGACATCGAAATGGCCCTTCGGAACCTTCCCGTGGAGATCGACGGAACTCCGACAGAAGCAGAAGAAGTTGTAGTGAACAGGGGACTTAAGCGTGTGGAAACCGACCGCATAAGAGGAGGCGCCCTGTATGTCCTCATCGAAGGCATTATCCGGAGAGCGGACCGCTTACTCGACCTTTCCAAGGCCTACCAACTGGAAGAATGGTCTTGGCTGGAGGGACTATCTAGAAGCCGGGAAAAGAAGGAAAAAGAGGAGGAAACCGCATACATCCTTAATGCCAAACCAGGTAAGCCTGTGCTTTCTCTCCCAAGAATGCCGGGCGCCTTTAGATTACGATACGGAAGGGCTCCCAACACTGGAATGGGTTGTTATGGGGTTCATCCGGCCATACTTGAGCTGCTGGACTATCCGATTACGACTGGGACACAGATTAAGGTCAGCATCCTTCACCGAACTGGAACTGTAAACACAGTCGATTCGATCGAAGCACCATTTGTCAGGCTAAGAAATGGAAGCGCCAAATATATTGAGACTGTAGAAGAAGCAAAACGACTCAAAGACCAAGTGGAGGAAGTCCTGCGTATGGGAGACCTTTTGGTAAGCGTTGGAGACTTTATGGCAACAAACTCCAAGCTAGAGGCAAGCGGATACACAGAAGATTGGTGGGCACTCGACATCCTAGACAGGATCTCTCAGAGACACATGTCTCTCGAAGAACTCGCGACCGCGACTAAGATAGAATACGGGAAGCTTGAAACAATTCTGTTTAGACCATTTAGTACGAGCCCGACGCTAGAACAGGCCGCCTCAATTTCATACTTGTTAGGAGTCCCTCTGCACCCGCGCTATTCATATTACTGGGACCTCTTAAGCGTTAAAGACATAATTCTGCTAAGAAATGCCGTCCTCGAGTATCACGAACTGGCAGATTCATTACCACTTTTAACGATGGCCAATGACATTCGAACCAAGAAGGCCCTAGAGGCTGCTGCGATCCCACACGAAGTCAACAAGACGTCGATTTACATAAAAGGCGAGCACGCAAAGGCGACCAAGCTTACACTTAATCCCGGAAAGGAGATACCTGTTACCGCAGCATATTCAGACACTCTTTCACTCTTATCATTCTTATCCGGAATCACATTTCGTAGAAAATCATCTGCTTACGTTGGTGTGGCGATGAGAAGAATTGAAGTAGCAGCGCCTCGTAAACTCAAACCGTCGACACATGTCATTTTTCCAGTCGGAAGGAAGGCCACACCAACTCATGACGTTTTTCAAGCAGGCAAAACACCTGACTCTGTGGAGCTCTATCTAAGGGAATGCCTTGCTTGTGGCTCGCGGTCACCTTATAACACTTGCCCGTTCTGCGAGAACAGCACAAACCAAATCTACTATTGCACCCATTGCAATAAAGAGAGAAGCACCGACAAATGTCCAGAATGCAAGTCTCCAACCGAGAAATTCACCACCATACTTCCGAAGGTTCAGGATCTCTTGCGGGCCGCCTGCGCAAACATAGCACTCCAGCCCTACCCTCCACTGAAGGGGGTGGTCAAACTACTCAATCGGAATAGACAGCCTGAACGTCTCGAAAAGGGGATACTCCGTCAACGTCACAATTTGATGACTTTCAAAGACGGAACAGTCAGGTATGATGTCACGAACTGTCCATTAACGCACTTTAAACCATCACAATTACACGTGTCAATAGAGACACTTAGAGACCTTGGGTATCAATCAGACGAAAATGGGCTTCCCCTAGAATCCGAAGAGCAGATTTTAGAACTGAAGCCTCAGGACATAATAATTCCACAAGACGCAGTAGATCACTTTAAGCGGCTTGCCGACTATATCGATGATTTGCTGGTTAGGTTTTTCAAGACAAACGCATTCTATAACATCAAAGACTCCAACGATTTACTCGGCGCATTAGCGGTTGGGATTTCTCCTCGATCATCCCTAGGCGTAGTAGGTCGGATCGTTGGTTTCACTTCTGCAAGAGCCTGTTTCGCGCACCCGGTATGGCATGCTGCCAAATTCAGAGATTGCAGTGGCGACGTCGATTCCATTACCCTGTTGATGGATGTACTTCTAAATTTCTCGTCTGAACTATGCCCAAACCAAGCAGGAGGGACTTTGGACACCCCCTTCATGTTAATTCCATTAGTAAGTCCTTCTGGAATATCATCTAGAATAGAATATTTCGAAATCGCTGACAAGTATCCATTGCGTTTCTACGTCCAAACAAACGAGTCAAGTGATTCCAGAACATTGACTGCCATCGTACCAACATACGGTTCCAGAACAGCTACTACAAAGGACCCTTGTAGTGGATTCAAATACACCCAACCCACATCAACACTTACAGCTTCTCAGTCAAGGTCGATTTATGCGTCACCAATAACGATTCCAGACAAAGTAACCAAACAGATTGCTATAGCCGCCAGAATAGCCGCCGTCAACGCAGATAGAGTGGTTACTTCGCTTCTAGATAACTACTTGGCCAAAGAAATTATGGCCGATCTTCAGGCCTATGCTATACAACCCTTCAAATGCAAAGGGTGCGGCGAAAGATACAGAAGACCACCAATAAAGGGCGTCTGTCTAACCTGTGGAAGGGAACTCGTGCCCACTGTCGTCCTTTCAACGGTAGAAAAGTACGCCTTCTTGGCGAACGAACTCTCTAAGGCATACAGAATCGCTCCCGCGACCAGAGACAGAGTAACATTAACGCTAGATAACCTACAACTCCTGTCTGAGGCAAAAAAACAAACGGCCCTGTCCGACTATATGTAATTCTATCTTATCGTGACGTAAGCGTAAGCGTCTTTTTGCGTATCAAACGAGAACATCACTTTTTGAAAACCGCGCCTCAGCTCCTTTACATCTTCTACCACTTGAAGCGGTTCACATCCTTTGACGACGACGTCAGCAATCAAAGACGCCACGTGGTCCATCTCGCTCTTACCCATACCTAATCTAGTCAGTTCTTGGACTCCAAAACGCAACCCCCCAGGGTGTTCGAAATGTCGTCCAGCCTTTATGTCGAGGGGAATCATGTTTCTGTTAACGATTATATTAGCGCTTTCAAGTTTCTTCTCCAAAGTCCCTCCATCTCCGTACTTGGTGACGTCGACCAACACTTGGTGTGACTTTGTATAGCCCAACTTCTCCCCAAACACAGGAATCCCTCTTGTGCTCAACCCCTCAGCCAATGCTTGAGCGTTCTTTACGACTTCTGCCGCATACTCTCTACCGAATGCAAGCATCTCGGCAAACGCCACAGCCTTTCCAGCCACATGGTGCAGATGATGATTTGATACGTTTCCAGGAAATGTAGCCCTCTTGATGACATTCTCCAAACGTCTCCATGAGATCACCATTCCTCCCTGTGGACCCGGCAGAGTCTTATGAGTGGATCCAGTTAAAACATCTACTCCTTCACGAAGAGGGTCTTGGAACTGCTTTCCAGCGATTAATCCAAGCACATGAGCCCCATCGTACATCACGGAGGCCCCAATCGATTTAAAGAACGAAGCTAGTTCCTTTACCGGGTGAGGAAACAGAAACACAGAAGCCCCAAAGATGACTAGTTTAGGCGTCTTACCTTCTCCCTGTAGCTTCTTGACCTTGGCCACGGTAGCATCAACATCTATATTCATCTGTTCTTGGTCAAAAACGAGATATTCTACCTTTAACCCCCTCACACTACCTGCAGTTCCTCCCAGCTCATTTCTACCATACGAAATATGTCCTCCGTTCGGAATCGAAAGGGCCATCACAGTGTCTCCTGGATTAGCAAGCACCGTATAAGCTACAAGGTTTGCGTTTACTCCAGATACCGGTCTAACGTCAACGAATTCCGCATCAAACAGTTGTTTTGCGGTTTTAATAGCTATTCTTTCTACCTCATCGATGTAAACACAGCCTGCGTACACCCTTTCTCCAGGCCAACCTTCGGCATATCTGTGGCCGAAATCTGAAACTATGGCTTCCTTTACCGCAGCACTAGTTACATTTTCAGACGCAATCAACGGCAAGCTTTCATTAAACCATTTATGGTGGGCCTTCAAAAGGTCGAAAACTCTATCATAGTCGTCTTTCCCATTAAACGCACTCATGACGGCCTTTACTGCGAACGTCTGCCCTTTTAATGTATTCTCAAGCCGAAACCGATTCATTTAACTACGCTTCACAAGAGTGCCAAACAGACTCTAATGCTTCTTAGGACGACCAATCGGAGACACGATTAAGGTCTAGAGCGTCTTCGTCTCCCAATAAGTTGATGCTTGACATGACGCTATCCCCGAATCACCTTACCGCTGCCGTAGACATTCCACAGGCTCATGACAAACATATAAGAAGGCCCTATTAGCTAATGAGTCTAGAAGGTCTTAACAAGTTGAGCGCCAAGAAACAGAAGAACAAAGCTCCCCTGCCCGCCTCAAGCGCCGGGCTACTACGTTTCTTTGAAGACGATACACCTGGCGTCAGACTAAACCCAGAGGTCATCGTAGGCATTGGGGTCACGCTTATCGCTGGATCCCTTCTATTGTTAGCTTTTCTCAAGTAGGGAAAGGATTTATACTATAAACATGTCTCGCCTCGCCATGAGCACATAGGTGCTACCAATTCTTGGAAAGCGCCTCCTCCAACATAGCAAAGAAATTCCGGCTTCTTTTCGTTCTTCCTAGGTCCACTTCAGTCGTGGTCTTCGTCTATTTGGTATCAAGTTTTATCTTGGGCTTGCTGTACGAGTATTCGATCGGCACACTCATGCCGACCTCACCTTTTCTCATAATCGTCGTCCTTCTACTACAGATCAGCGTCCTCAAAACAATTCAGTTAAGCGCATCTAGAATTTCTCCTTTCGCATCACTTAGAAGGATCGCAGCCAGCTTAACCGTCGTCAACACCGTGTGGTTCATATTAACCATCTCTATTTTTTCGATCGAAGGAATCAACCAGACTATTGGCGTTTTAACATTGACATTTACCGCAGCAGTATCTGTGGCTTTCACGTTATTCATATTATGGCCAGTCTTCGTTAATTCTTTCATCAAATCCTTCCTGCTTTCAGCGCTTGTTCCTATCCCAATGATGATTAGGTATTATCCATTCTTATTCTCTGACAAGTCAAGCCACCTCTTCGCACCATCGATCTTGGGCACAACATTCGTGGTTACAATGATCATAGTCCTTTACACCATTAATTCGTCTACCAAAAGGACTCTTAGAATCGGATCGTTTGACCTCCTTAAGGGTTTCCTTGACGCCTGGATCAATTTCAACCCCACCCGTTTAGAACGCCTCTTAGAGGACCACTCCAAGGAATCCTCGGCAACAACACATTTCATAGACTTCTCTACGGCCGAATCCAAAGTCGCCTTGGTCGTCCCAGAAGTTCATCCGGGGCCGTTCGCACCAATTGGAAGCTACGATTTACCAGGAAGACTATCTTGGTTGTTAAAATCACAAGGGTACAAAGACTGTTTTGTACTCCATGGTGCTGTCGACCATTCCTTGAACTTGTTAAGTGCAAGAGAAGTCGAATCATATCTTTCTCAATTGGCCGCGCAATCCAAAGAAAGCCTGTTCTCCAACAAGATTTCAACGCCTTTATCCAAAGAATCAGGGAAATCGGTGGTGACAGGCATCAAGATAGGAGACTCTTTGTGTCTCTTGGTCTCTATTCCTACAGGTTCGGAGGATTACCCCGCGTCCTTTCGGGAGTCCGTAAAGAACCTCTGTGCCAAAATCGGTTATCGCAAGACAATCTTAATAGATGCCCACAACGCCATAGGCGAGGATCCTTCGCCTGAACTCCAAGAAGAAGTGCTACGGGGAGTTAAAACGGTGGCTTCTGAGCTTTTTACGGCACAACAATTCACTTTTTCGTTGAACCATTCAAGCAAGTCGTACGTGTTCAAGTCCAACGATGAGGCCGATGTTGGTGCTGCGGGACTAGGCTGTCTAATCCTGTCCATTGACGATAAACGTTATGCATTAGTTTACGCTGACTCCAATAATTCTGCTCTAGGGCTAAGAGATGAGATTAAGAAGACGTTAAACGATAAAGGGATTTTCCTTCTAGAATTCTGTACATCAGATTCGCATTTTAACGCGGCTAGGATCCGTAATAAGCGAGGTTATCTGGTTCTCGGCGAATCCACCCCTCCCCAGAAGATCGTTGATGACGTCGCATCTATGGTCGACGAAGCCACATCTTTATTGCATGAGGCCTCCGCCAACGTCTGTCAAACGGTCTCAAGGATTAGGTTAGCCGAAGACAACCTTCTGGAATCGTTTGAAAAGGCAATCACAGAATCCGTCCATCTTACTCTATGGGGATTGGCTATCATCTTGAGCTCTCTCATAATCGAATCCGTTCTGTTGATGACTGTTACCTAGCTCTTATTGCTCAACTCTTCACACATAGATTAATATAATAACATTGCAGCTTCGATTTCGGCAGGCAGCAAAATGGCAGGCGAACGACTGGGGAGAATAATCAATGAAATGCTAAAGCAGAGACCGAATCTAACTAGAGAAGAACTCTTGCAGAGCATCGCGGAAAAGAAAAAGAAGGTCGGGTCGGGATACCTCACAGACATCGGCGCAAGCTACCTTGTAGCCAACGATTTTGGCATTGACTTAGACAACCTCGGGTTAAACGATTATTCACTAAAAGAGCTGAATCCTGGAATGACCGCGGTCAACGTGAAAGCATATTTCCTAGCTGCGTCTAAGCAGCGTTCCTTCAAACGTAAAGATGGTTCGGAAGGACTTCTACGCTCCGTTCTACTGTTCGACGACAACATAACCATGAGGCTTGTGCTTTGGGACGCAATAGCACAAAACAACCCTTTCTCTTCAACCGCCCCATGCGAACCGATCAGAGTGACTGGAGTTTCTACGCGTATGGGAAGGGATAACCAACCGGAGATACATAGCACCGCTCAAACCAGAGTCGAACTGCTCGATCCTCAATTACATCCCCCTAAATCACTAGACGTCGTTACAATGCGACCACCTAACATCATTACACCCAAAAGAGGGCTGATTGTAAAGGGAGTAGTATCTGACGATCCACGAGTTATCACCTTTCAACGCCAAGACAACACTCAAGGAAAGGCCTTGCAATTCACACTCTCTGACCCCATCGATTTACAGTCTTCATTACGGGTTGTATTATGGTCCTATAGAGATGAGTATGAAACTATAATCAAACAAGGGACGGAGCTGCGTTTGATCAACATAGACTCAAAGACCACCCAGGCTCAGAGAAGTCTAGAGCTTCACGGAAATGACGATACAGCTGTCGAAATCATTGGCATACGAGAGAATTCCAAGACCCGGTTTGATGAAGACCCTTTCACTATAATCTCTGTCGGTAGTATCTTTGAATCCTTGGGCAAAAGAAGACGAACACTGCTCTTGGGTCGAGACAAGAGAGCGTTCTCTCTAACGGTGGTAGACGAAGGCATCGAACTGCTTGACAACCTGAACATCGGCGACAGAATATTACTACAAAATTACTCCGTCAAGGACACCAACCTGTTCGTCCAGACGCCGTCGGAAAGAGACATCCAGCTAATCGGAAACTTCCCCTCCGACCTTTCTTACTTTAGATTCAAGGTTAACGAGGCCCAAAAGGCTAGCTCGCCAGGCATAGTCGAACTTGTAGTTTTGGCTAAACCTATTACGAAAGAAATAACACTAAAGAATGGCCGCACCGCCACATTAAGCGAAGTATTAGTTGGTGACGAAACCGGAGAAACCAAACTAGTAGCTTGGCGCGATCGGACGAAGGAATTGACTGGGCTACTTCCTGGAGCACGTTTGATAGTCTACGGTGCTGTACCGAGGATGGATAATAAAGGCAACCCATTCATGGAAATACGTGACTTTACCTCCTTATATCATGTTCAAAGCTAATTAAGCTTTCCAATACTGCCTGTACAACAGAAAATTCCGTTCAGCATAATAGAGATTAAGAAACAGATCCTCTTCCGTCGAAGAGCGTCTCAAAACCCTAGCGGCAGTATCTTCACCTACGCCATAACACGACAAGGCTATAGCTGCCCTTCTTCCGAACGAAATACCCAAGGATGCAGATTTCCAAGCCTTCCTAAAGGCCCTTTCTTCTTCCTCACATAGGATCCTTTTCTTGGCCCTCTTCTCTGCAATCTTATGGATTTTTTCGTCGTAAGGAGATGTCAGTGCAATCATCCTAGATCCGCACAGCTTGCACCTGAATTGCTCTGGCGCCTCAAAAGCTTTCATCACACTACTCCAACGCCCACAAGTCAAGCAAACAGCCTTGATGTGGCGTTTGCTCAAACGCTCCTTGAGGTTTTCAATCGCCTTTTCTGGCCCTTCTACCCCCATCGTAATCGCGTCATCAATCATTTTGGACGAAACTACTGAATAATGTTCGACATGTCTGACCGAAATCTGAATTCTACCTTTTCTTATATCTTCAAGCAGGCTCTTCGTGCCTGATAAGTCATATTTCTTCTGGAGCACTTCGTTCAACGCCTCTTCATACACGGGCGTGTTGATGCATTTCTCTATCAACGTTCTCGCGGCCCTTCCGTCATACTTAGCTTTCTTATCTACGAGCGCGAACCTTTTGGCCACTTGCCAAACCGTATATTGAAATAACCTGCTCGATGTGATTTCTGGAACGATTAAACTTTCAACGTCCTCGCCCTCAATCAGCAAATCCCTTAACCTGTCCCCAGAGAGAGGTGGTTGAGACACCACTAGGACCCTGTAAGGGTCGCTGACGGTCTGCGACGTATTTCCTAAGATCCCTTTACCAATCGCGTTGACCAACTTCTCTAGTGTATTGTTTATTCTTGTTCCAAAGCATGAATGAAAAATGACCGCCGTTCTACCCACCTCTACCACGATGTGCTTATTGTCAGGAATTAGGCCGAGCTCTCGTACGATCCTATCACGATACGCCTTTAATTCACCGTTATCGTCGGATGATTCACTTCTTATCTTTCCGACTTCCAACGCAGTGTACAAATCGACCGGTATCTGTTCGCCAGCCCAGACGGGTATTGCTCCACCTGTAGCCCGCGTCCTTTCTACGAATATCTTGGCCTTCTCATCGTCTACCGAAACCACTTTCCAAGCCTCCCCTTTCAATATCAAAGATTGACCCTTTTCCATATTCTCGGCAACGAACTTCTCGTCCAAATACCCAACCTTCTTTCGCGTAGCCAGTTCTATCACTTCGTAGTTTTCCACATCTTGAATCATCGACGCATGTGAGAAGTAATATTCAATACTTCTTTTGCCGGCGCTCTTGACGGTCTTTTGGTCGGCCCGGAGGACGCGTCCCTCCAACAGGACATTTATGACGTCGGTAAATGTCAGTTCGTCTAAATCCCTATACTGATATGCCTCCTTGAAAATCGATACTCCCTCTTGGACCTCATACATTCCACGTTCAACTGCTAACCCCGCCGCTTGATGTGCCATCACATCAAGAGGACGGCGTAGTGGAATTAAGGGCTCGAGGTCCCCCCTCGATAAACGCCTTACCAGCGCCAAGCTTTCCATATAATCATCTAGGTTTGTATTAATGATAGTTCCACTGGCTTTCATGCCTACAGCATGAAGGCTCCTGCCTACTCGCTGGGTCAACCTTGACACCTGCCGCGGCGAGTTAATCTGATAAACATGTGCAATGGCCCCAACATCAATTCCTAATTCTAAAGAGGATGTACAAACTACTAACCGAAGCCTGCCTTCTTTCAATTTACTTTCAACTTCTTCGCGCGCTTCTCTAGAAAGGGATCCGTGATGCACTTCAACATCAACAACGTTCTTCTCCCTCAAAATGGCGGTAAGCATCTCCGCTTCATCTCGCGTGTTGGTAAAGACTAACGACGTGCCATACCTCTTTGCGTTCAGGTCATCGATCAAGTAATCAGCTACCACTTTCAAATCTCCATATAACAACAGACATCTGACATCATATTTCCTAGCTATCGAATCTGCGACGACGGCATACTCTTCGTTGGCACCGAAGAGGAACTTGGCGGCGTGGTCTACATTGCCTAAGGTAGCTGAAATGCCGATTCGGACTGGCGGGCTCCACGTCATTCGAGATAGTCGCTGTAGACTGAGCGCCAAATGGGCACCCCGCTTAGTGTTGACGAGCTCGTGAATCTCATCCACTATTATCCACTCAACTGCTCTCAGATGTAACTTGAATAGCTTTGATGATAAGAGTATCCCTAACGTTTCTGGGGTCGTTATCAGCAGATCTGGAGGGGTCAGCAAGGTCCTTCGTCTAACAGATTCGGGCGAATCGCCATGCCTTACATCCACTGTTAGACCTACAGCTTTCGTGTATCCGGCCATTCTCCGAAGCATGTCACGGTTCAAGGATCGTAAAGGTGTGATGTATACCGCCCTAACACCTTTGTTTGGGTTTGTCTCTTTGGTCAAGGATAGGAGAACTGGCACCATGGCCGCTTCGGTCTTCCCAGCGCCTGTCGGGGCGCTGATCAACAAATTCTTTCGGCGATAGATCTTAGGCCATGCTTCAAGTTGCATTTGAGTAGGATTTGTAATACCAGCAGTCTTAAGAAGAACTCGAAGAACACTTTCGGTTGATCTACTCAATTCAAATCAAAACGTCTATTTCTTCTTCGAAGCGTAATATTCATACACAAAAGCGGTTATCACTGCGAGTATGAGCAAAGCAAGAGTGCTCGTCCCCGCAAACTGGAAGAACTGATCGGGCGTCACATTCCTTCAGCCCCAACATCAATCTATTCCGCTATTAAAAGTTACAATCATAAACGAGCAGGTTATTCGATAAGTGCCGGGAGAGGGTTTCGAACCCTCGACTTCTGGTGGGTTGCAGCCACCTCCAGATTATGAGTGTCGCCCTTTATTGTGGAGGCTGGCGCTCTAACCAGGCTGAGCTTTCAGGCGCAGACTTCGAATCCCGGCCTCCCGGCGGAGCTTCCCTACTCTAAGACGGTATATTTACCTTATACTTCATACGAGAAGAAGCACATTCGATAGGTGGTCCAGTGACTGAATTCCATACACACGCCCACAACTCTAACAACAAATCTATCAAACTATCGAATGCCACTGTCTGAAATGCCTTAGCTTCGGCCACATCATGAAGATTATACACATTATTCCCTATCATATGAACTTCCCTCAAACCAAATTTCAACTATATAGACTTCCTTTGTCCAGAATTGACATACATAACGAATTATCCTTAATAGCTGTACAACTTGTGATTTCTGGAGAGTTATAGTTAATACCACCCTCAGTCTCGAGGCATGGTGTGGGATAGATGTCGACTATCGACGAAGTACACACTCGTCTCGAAACATACCTTAACCCCATGTCGGTCGCCGTAATTGGTGCTTCAGCCAAGGAAGACAGCGTGGGTTTTGCCGTCTTCTCAAACATACTCAGAGGCGGATACAAGGGCGTCGTCTATCCGATTAACCCTAACGCCAGATCCATTCTCGGAGTGCGTTGCTACTCGTCGATACTTGATGTTCCAGACGACATCGACACGGCCATAGTTTGTGTACCTAGTCGTTTTGTGCCACAGGTTGTTAGGGACTGCGGGAAGAAAGCAGTCAAAGGGGTAGTAGTGATCAGCGCGGGATTCAAGGAGACGGGTCCCGAAGGGGCAAAGCTCGAAGAAGACCTCAAGAGTGCCGCCAAAGAGTATAACCTTCCTCTGATAGGCCCGAACTGCTTAGGTTTGGGGAACATGGACCCTAACATCAGGCTTAATGCCACCTTCGCCAAGCGAATCCCGCGGTCTGGTAACATCGCTATCGTCTCTCAAAGCGGAGCGTTGGGAGTCGCTCTGATGGACTACGCTTCTACCCGCAACATCGGGATATCTAAAGTAGTCAGCCTAGGTAACAAAGCGGTCCTAAACGAACTTGACCTTCTGAAGGCGTTGGCGAAAGACTCTCATACCAAAGTGATCCTCCTTTATCTCGAGGATTTGGTTGATGGAAGGGGCTTCATAGAAACCGTCAGGGTGATTACCGACACAATCAAGAAACCAATCCTTGCGCTAAAAGCTGGCAGGACAGCTGCCGGAGCCAAAGCGGCGTCATCTCACACTGGTTCTTTAGCCGGTTCGGACGAAGTATATGACGCCATATTTGCGCAGAGCGGAGTGATTCGGGTAGAATTCACGTCAGAGCTCTTTGACTATGCGATAGCATTTGCACGCCAACCTATTCCTAAGAGCAACAAAGTCGGAATCCTGACTAACGCAGGAGGTCCCGGGATTCTGACCACCGATGCCTGCGTCAGGTATGGTATGTCTATACCAGCTTTGGCTCCGGAAACGACTGCGCAGCTCAAGTCCTTCTTGCCGGCTGCAGCCGCCTTGAACAACCCCATCGACATCATCGGAGACGCCGATGCCACAAGGTATGAGAAGACGCTTCAAATCATGATCAAAGACCCAAACATAGATTCCCTGATCATCATAGGCACCAGACAGCTCATGACCGACACTAAAGCCATCGCAGAAGCCATCGTGAGGGCAGCAGGTCAGACCGACAAGACCATCATGGTTTCGTTCCCTGGAGCTCCCTCCGACGACGAAGGAGTACTCTACTTGGAAAATCATAGCATACCGGTCTACTCTTTCTCCGAATCGGCTGTTAGGGCCCTGGCTGTGATGCAGAGATACGAAAGCTGGATCGTCAGGCCCAGGACCGAGGTCAAGGTCTTCTCTGACGTCGACAAGGAGAAGGCCAAAAGGATTATTGAAAAGGTGAAGGCAGAAAACAGGCTATACATTACTGACATCGAAGCCTTCGATATCCTTGACGCCTACAGGTTCGACGTTCCCAAGCGCGCCCTTGCGAAGAGTGTGGACGACGCTCTGAAGGCAGCCGAACAGATAGGATACCCGGTTGTTTTGAAAGTCGTCTCTCCCGACATCGTTCACAAGACCGACTTGGGCGGAGTCAGAGTAGGGATAAAGGATCCTACAGAGTTAAGACAAGCATATAACGATATAATAAGAAGCGTCAAGGGCGCTGCTCCAGCCACCAACATCTGGGGCATAGGCGTCTTTGAGATGGTTAAGGGTGGAGTGGAGACCATTTTAGGTATGAAACACGATCCTCAGTTTGGCCCGTTGATAGTCTTCGGCCTGGGAGGGACGTCCGTGGAGTTGTTTAAGGACGTATCGTTCAGACTAGCTCCTATAAGAGAACTGGGCGCATATAACATGATTAACTCTACAAAAGCAAGCCAACTCCTTAATGGGTACAGAGGGTCCAAGAAAGGCGACGTTCCAAAGCTTGTCGAAAACCTGCAGAGGCTTTCTCAGATGGTTTGCGAGAATATGGATATCAACGAATTGGACATTAACCCGCTCGTCGTCCTAGAGGAGGGAAAGGGTTGCAAAGCTCTCGACGTCAGGATGATAGTGAAACCCACACCCCAAGTCAAACCATGCTAACCGGTCCTCTTTCTTTCGTTCTTTTTGAAACCTTCGAAGTACACCCTATCGAAGTCTTCTATCCGCCCGTCCTTTACGGATACCCCCTCTCTGAACAGTAAATCTATCTTTTTTGTTACCCCTTCCTTGTCCCCAAACCCTCCCACCCTGCCGTCTTTGTAAACGACCCTATGACAGGGTACCACCGGCGCGTAAGGGTTCACACGCATGATGCTTCCCACCGCCCTTGCTGCCTTGGGGTTCCCCGCCGCCTCCGCTAGTGCACTATAGCTAGTAACCTTGCCGCTTGGAACCTGTTTTGTGAGTCTATAAACCCATTCAGGGTCTATTTTACGTCCATTCATAGTCCGTTCAACTCGCTGTTCTCATAATTAACCATAACTAACGGACTCCCGTAGCTCATTCCAAGCATGGGTCCGCCTTATTCTTTCTTCGCCTTCGTAGTCCTCGGCTTACGCGGTTTTGTGCTTCTTACTCTCTTGGCAGACGGTTTCTCTGGTTCCGGCGAGGGTTCTAGCGCGGGGGCTTGTTCTTGTGATGAACTGGAGACCGTTGGAGTAACTTCGGCAGGCTTCATCATAGTCTGCTCTGGAGGCTGCGGTGTTGGCTCCGCGGGAACGGACACTTCTTCAACCTTCGGCTCTGTAACGGGCTCAGTCTGTTTAGGCGGCGCTTCAACCTTGGCTGGTTCTGGAAATGGTTGAACGGCTACTGAGGTCGTCGGCACCAACGTTGAAGCCGGAACGGGCCGAACTGGGGAAGCCACGCTCTTCGATCTGCTCCTGTACCCTAAAACCAGAGGTATAATCACAGCTAGGGCCGCAACAATTACGATGGCGATCGGCAGCGTCTGATCGGCCAAACGATGCTCAAACAACAATCATGAAGCGCTTTGATATACCCCATAAAGTCAACAACCGATAACCAAGTGCTTGGTTAAGCTTGACAACTGAATACGAACAGACGATTCGAATCCTCGTATCCATAAGAAAAGCTTTTACAATTCATCCCTTTGAGGTCTAGGCTAAGCGGGGGTCGCCCAGCCTGGTCAAAGGCGTGAGGCTCAGGACCTCATCCCGCAGGGGTTCGTGGGTTCAAATCCCACCCCCCGCAC
>Ga0272448_1000734_pt1 | contig 48072 bp, 43 predicted proteins | sample YNPCB0191_FD_202220 | JGI IMG/M metagenome (GOLD analysis project Ga0272448, IMG submission 202220) | Hot spring sediment microbial communities from Yellowstone National Park, WY, United States - YNP-CB-019-1 | ecosystem: Environmental > Aquatic > Thermal springs > Hot (42-90C) > Sediment... | reverse complement strand
GTGCTGGAATCGTGTACGATGCCGGGGATTTGACCCTTGTACTCGGCTTTGACGGGGATGCAATACCGATCGTTGCGGATCGTGACAACCGGTTCCTGTATCGCAGGGCGGTATTGGCTGGACTGAATAAACGAATGCATCTTCTCCGTGAGGCGCGAATGCACGATCCGAAGCTCGCTTCGCACACGTGCGAGCGCTGCGCTGGCCGAGTCTTTCACCTCGCCTGCGCCGGAGATGGCGTTGGAGATGGCCTCCTCGACATGCTCGAAGTGCTGTATCTCACTGCCAAGTTCGCCGAGCAGCGGGTATTTCGGACGGAGCTTGGTCAAAAACGCTCCCAGGCGCGCGCAAGCCTGCAGCGTGCCGAGTATCGACAGCAGTTCCTGCGGCTGCAGTGTCGCTTCGATGGCTGCGCGTTCGACGTGGTGCCTCACATCCTCAATTCCGCCGAGGGGGATATTGCCCTCGTATTGCAGAATCGCACGCGCCTCGGAAGTCTCGGCCTGCTTTCGCCGCGCCGTCTCGAGATCGGTGGTCGGGTACGAAAGACCGGCGACCTCTCGCCCAATCGCGCAGGCCGCCTGGTCCTGAAGCTTCGATATCACCTTCTCGAACTCAAGGACTCTTAGGGTGTGCTCCTCCATCGTCGAGAAGATTATAGCACGCGAGTCGTCAGTTGTCAGTCATCCGTGCTCAGTGCGAGCCGCTCAGTCTTGGCGAGTACAGCCTGCCGCGGACAGTCATTACGGGGTCGGAAACGAAACGGTCTGCTTCTTTCTACACTCAAGAGCAGATACCTCACATCCGTTCGGAATGACGTGCGCACGCAGCTATAATCAGCTCCGAGCTGCTGCCTTCAGTCGTGTCCGTTCAGTTTTCCAGCAGTGAGTATGCCGTAAGTGCTGAATTCGAGTCTTATTTCGATAGCCCAACGTAGGACGCGCGGGTGCGGGGTTCGGCCATTAGAGGCGGCGCGACCTCGGCCCAAGCCTTGTAATGCGCGGTTTCCTTGTGGGCTGCTGCGGACTCCGGCGTGTCGTAGGCTTCATAGAGCAGGAACCGACACGGATCGTCCACCGATTGCAGAACGTCGAACCGCAGATTGCCGGGCTCCCTGGACGAGGCCTCCGCGTTCGCCAGAGTGGCTTTGATGAACTCGTCCAAGTGCTCCGGTTTGACGACGATGTTGACTATTGTTACGTGCACGATCTCCTCCTATTCGGACGCCGTCTCACACGACACTTCCTCCACCATCGCGCCGGTTTCCTCGACGGATTCCGCGATAATGGAGACGGCGCGGTCGAGTTCGGATTCAGAAATGATCAACGGCGGCTCGATTCTTGCGACCTTTGGATTGTTGAGGCTGTAGGCAACCAACAGATCGCGTCGCCCACACCCCGTAATAACCAGCGCGGCTATGTCGTCCTCGGCGAACTCCACCCCAGCAAGCAGTCCCTTGCCGCGGACATCCCTGATGATCGAAGGACAGCGCCTTTGCACGTCCCGCAGGCCGACAAGCAGCTTCTCGCCCAGCACCCGCGAGCGCTCGACTAGGCCCTCCTCGATGGTCGTCTTGATTGCGGCAATGATCGCCGTGCAGGCAAGCGGATTGCCGCCGAATGTGGTCGAGTGCAGATATGGATTCTCGCCGAACATCGAGTCCCAGATCGCTGCGTTGGCCGAGAACGCGCCTACCGGCACCACCCCGCCGCCGAGCGCCTTCGCCATCGTCACGATGTCCGGCTGGACGCCATAATGCTCGCTTGCAAACATCTTCCCCGTGCGGCCAAAGCAAGTGCGGACTTCGTCGAGTATCAGCAATGCACCGTTCGCGTCGCATATCCGGCGGACTTTCGTGAAGTAGTCGTCCGGCGCGATGTTCACCCCGCCCTCGCCCTGGATCACTTCGAGGATCACTGCGGCGGTGCGGTCGCTGACCGCATCCGCGAGGGCGTCCGCGTCGCCGAACGGAACCTGCTTCGTCTCGGGCAATAGCGGCTCGAAGCCCCGCTTGTAGACGTCCCGACCGGAAACCGACAAGCTTCCGAACGTCTTGCCGTGGAAGCCGTTGATTGCGCCCACGAATGCAGGACGCCCGGTATGCTTGCGGGCTGCCTTCAATGCACCTTCGACCGCTTCAGTGCCGGAGTTGCAGAGAAATGAATACTCTATGTCGCCAGGCAGCACGCTTGCCAATAGCTCACAGGCGTCGGCAAGCTCGGTGGACATGAAAAAGTGGCTCTTGAGGGCCTCCTTTTCGAGTTGCCTCTTGACGGCCTCGACCACCTTCGGATGCAAATGGCCCAGGCTGAACGCCCCGTAGCCTCCGACGCAGTCCAGAAACTTCCGGCCGGACGCGTCCCATATATAACAGCCCTCCGCGCGCGCCTCGGGGACCTGAAAGCCGCCAAAGTTGAGTATGTTCGCGATGCCCGGGTTCACATATCGCCGGTATTTCTCGGTCGTCTCCTCGCTGAGCCGCTCGACCGCCGCTTCGTCCATACCGCCGTGTCCTCCATTGTCTGTTTCGCGCATTATCATACAACGGGGAGGGCAGTCCGTTCAAGGTTTAGAATGCCGGATTTTGGCTTTGCCGGATGTTGTGGAATGGAACACGGACGAACACGGATTGGACGGATGAACACCAAATCGCGAATTGCGGGTTGCCGCTCGCAACCGCGCGTGATCGGACGGCGGGCTGGGGCCGAGAGCGATCCCTCACGGATCAAGCCATGTTCATCCGTGGAATTCCGTTCACTCCGTGTGTATCCGTGTCCTATTACTGATCCCGAATGCGGCGCTAGCCGCTGACCCGGCCGGGGCGCTCGCGGACGGGATAAGTTCCCCAGACGAGGCCGTATTTGGCCTTGGGATCGTGGGCCGTCATCAGCAGCGTGATATACTGGGCGCGCTCGAACGCGTAAGGATCGGCTACGCTGCTCTGATTGAGCTTGCCGCGAAAGTCCTCGATGCTCTTGTAGCCCTTGCGGTCCATCCACTCGGCGAGCGCGGAGTTCATGGTCGTGACGTGGTCGATGCCGTTGCGGTAGATTGTAGAAACGACCTGCGTGACCTGCGCGCCGGCGAGAAGCTGGCGAACGACGTCGGCGCCGGTGTGTACACCTGTGCTGGCTGCCAACTCGACATCGAGCAACTCGGACAGGATAGCGATCCAGCGAAGCGGAAGCCGCGTTTCCTCGGGTTCGCTGAGGGCCAATCGGATCTCCAGTTTCTCCGTGTCCGGGTTGATGGTCGGCTGGTAGAATCGGTTGAAGAGGACGATCGCGTCGATGCCGGTTTCCTGAATGCGCGTCGCGAAGTTGGCGACGGAGGTATACCACGGGCTCAGCTTCACCGCAACCGGGATCGACACGCTCGCCACGACTTCAGCCACAACATCCAACGATCGCTGCTCGATTTCGGCGGCGGTCTTGTTTGGATCGGTTTCCAGCGAGTAAAGGTTCAGCTCTAGGCCGCTGCAGCCGGCGGATTCAAGCTGTGTTGCGTATTCCAGCCACTTGCCCGTCGAGGTCGCGTTCAGGCTTCCAAACAACGGAAAGCTCACGGCCCTGCGCGCTTTTTCGACCCAAACGATGTGCTCGCGCGAGCCGGCGTGCTCGAGCTGGGGAAAGTAGGTAAGCGATTCGGGGAAGTGGTTTGAGCTGATCTTCAGCTCCTCATCGATCTCCATCGCTTCCAACTCGATCTGTTCTTGAAATAGCGAGTAGATCACCAGCGCGCCCGCGCCGGCATCTTGGGCGCGCTTGATGTTGTCGATGTTGTTAGATAGCGTGCAAGCGCCGATAATGATGGGACTGCTGACTCCGATGCCCATAAATGAGGTGTGTAGATCAGCCACGGCAGTGCGCTCCTGTGGAGGTTGTGTCGTTCGGAACTGTAATACCCGTCGGAGCGCAAGTGAAACCGGCATGAAGTGCGGCGCAACGGACGAAACCAAGTGTGGGGCCGCATCGTCTAAGCGTAGTAGGTTAGGAGCGTCTGTCCCGGTCGCTTTTCAGGACTGCAGGCACCGGCGGGCGGCGTCCACCTCATACCCACAGTCTCGCAAGAGAACCTAAAAGGAGGAATCGCATTGAGAAAGGTTGTGTTTGTTGTCCTCTCGTTGGCGCTGATCGCTTCGGCGACGGTAGTCTTGGCCCAGCAGCCTCGGTCCAACGCGCCGGCCGGCCCCCCATCGGGAGCGGCCATGAGCAGGTTGGGCGGGGGATTCGGAATGTCTTGCCCCGCGATGGCGATTGCGCCGCCGTCCGCGGCGATGATCGAGCGAGCCACCAACCTCAACCTCACGGACGAGCAGAAGACCAAGCTTACCGAGAAACTGACCAAAGCTGATGCGACCCTGGCGCCGCTTCGGCAGAAGGCTTCGGAGGCCACGCAGGCGCTTCGCAACGCGGTACTTGCCGCGACATATGACGCGGCCAAGGTGCAGACCCTGCTGACAGCCGCTCAGCAGGCCGACGCGGCCGTTTCCAACGCGGAGCTTGCTGTGTGGACCGAGCTTCGCGCGATTCTCACAGCCGACCAGATCACCCAGCTTCAGCAGCGCAGAGGCGGTTTCGGCGGCGGATTCCAGCCCGGCCAGCCCGGCCAGGGCCAACCGGGCCAGGGCCGCACGCGCGGGACGCGCGGGAACCGACCCGGCGGCAACCAGCCTGGTGATGGAGGCTATGCGCCGGAGCCTCCGCCCGGACAGTAGCCGGCCCGGCACCAAGCCAACCTGAAGTACGCGTATCGGGGCGGGGTGGTACCACCCCGCCCCGTTCTCGTGTACGGAACCGCCGCCGGCTACTCCGACTCTTGGCCGTTCAGGTTCATCTCGGACATAGCCTTGTAGAACTTCCAGTTGCGCTTGACGTCGCGCTCGGCGAGTTCCATAAGCTTGACAGCCGCGTCGGGATTGGTTTTCTTGAGGACGCGGTAGCGGTTCTCACCATAGGCGTATTCCTCGAAGCTGATGGTCGGCTCCTTGGAGTCGATCTGCAGCGGGTTCTTGCCCTCAGCAGCAAGTGCGGGATTGTAGCGCATCAGAATCCAGTGGCCGGAAGCCACGGCCTTCTTTTGCTCCTCGACGCCATAAGTCGTGTTGATGCCGTGAGCGATGCAGTGACAGTAGCAGATGACTACGGATGGCCCGTCGTAAGCCTCAGCCTCCATCAGCGTCTTGACAAGGTGCGCCGGATTGGAAAGCGAGACGCGCGCTACGTAAACGCTGCCGTAACTCATCGCCATCATTGCCAAGTCCTTCTTGCAGGTAGGCTTGCCACCGGCGGCGAACTTCGCGGTCGAGCCTCGCGGCGTGGCCTTGGACATCTGCCCGCCAGTGTTGGAGTAGACCTCTGTGTCGAGGACGAGCATGTTGACGTTCCTGCCGCTGGCGATCACGTGATCCAGCCCGCCGTATCCGATGTCGTAGGCCCAACCGTCTCCGCCGATGATCCACACGGACTTTTTGACGAGGTAGTCCGCAACGCTCTCGAGCTGCTTGCATAGATCGCAGTTGCACTTGGCAAGCGCTGCCTTAAGTTCCGCGACCCTTGCCCGCTGGGCCTCGATGCCTTCCTGAGTGGACTGATCGGCCGTTTTGATTGCCTCGGCGAGATCTTCTTTGACTTCACCGGATTCAACAGCTTTATCGAGCAGCTCGACGGCGTATTCGCTGAACTTGTCGATGGTCAGCCGGAAACCCATGCCGTATTCGGCGTTGTCCTCGAACAGGCTGTTCGCCCACGCGGGACCCCTGCCGTCGGCACGTGTGGTGTAGGGAGTAGTCGGCAGGTTGCCGCCGTAGATCGACGAACAGCCGGTTGCGTTCGCGATGATGGTTCTGTCGCCGAACAGCTGCGTCACGAGCTTCACGTAGGGCGTCTCGCCGCAGCCGGCACACGCGCCGGAGAACTCAAATAGAGGCTTGATGAACTGACTGCCCTGGACGGTGCCGGGGTTATACAGCGACGGATCGGTCTCCGGCAGCGAGAGGAAGAAGTTCCAGTTATCGCGCTCGCTTGCCCGCACCGGCTCTTGCGGAACCATATTGATTGCCTTACGGCCGGTCGGCTCCTTGGTCTGGGGATCGCGCTCCCTGCCGGGGCAGTTGACCACACAGACTCCGCAGCCTGTGCAGTCCTCCGGCGCGACCTGAACGGTGAACTTCTTGCCCGCGAGCTTGCCCTTTCCGTCCACGCTCTTGAAGGTCGGCGGTGCGTTCTTGAGTAGTTCGGCGTCGTAGGCCTTCAGCCGGATTGTCGCGTGCGGACAATACAGCGAGCACATTCCGCACTGCAGACAGACCTCCGGTAACCACTCCGGAATCTCGACCGCGATATTGCGCTTCTCGAATGCGGTTGTTCCGGGCGGGTATCGACCGTCGATGGGCATCTTAGAGACCGGTATGTTGTCCCCGCGGCCGGCCATGATCTCGGCCGTAACTTCCTGCACGAACTTGGGCGCGTCCGGGGCAACGACCGGCGGCAGGGTGATCGTGCTGGTCACATGGTCGGGATACTCGACCTCGAACGTGTTCTCCAGGGCTGCGTCCACAGCCTTATAGTTCTGTTCGACCACGGCTTCGCCGTACCGGCCGTAGGTCTTCTTGATGGCCTTCTTGATGGCCGCTACAGCCTGATCCTGTGGCAGAATGCCGCTGATCTTGAAAAACGCGGCCTGCATGATCGTGTTGATTCGCGGTCCCAGGCCGATTTCTTGCGCGAGCCGAATCGCGTCGATGACGTAGAACTTGACCTTCTTGTCGATAATCTGCTGCTGAACTTCGCGCGGCAACGTGTCCCAAACAGTGTCGGGGCCGTGCTGGCTCGTCAGCAGAAACGTACCGCCTTCCTCGATCCGAGAGAGCATATCGTATTTCTCAAGGAACGTCGGGTTGTGACAGGCGACGAAATTGGCGCGGTCGATCAGATAGGGGCTCCTGATCGGGTTCTTGCCGAACCGCAGATGGGAAACCGTCACCGAGCCGGCCTTCTTCGAGTCGTATACGAAATAGCCCTGCGCCCAGTTGTCGGTCTCGTCACCGATGATCTTGATGGAGTTCTTGTTGGCCGAAACGGTACCGTCCGAGCCGAGACCGAAGAACATGCCCCGGAACGTGTCCTTGTCGGCGGTCGAAAACGATGGGTCGTACTTTATATAATTGTTGGTTACGTCGTCGATAATGCCTACGCTGAAGTGGTTCAGCGGCTCCGCGGCATCCAGATTGTCGAAAACGCCCTTGACCATCGCCGGCGTGAACTCCTTGGAGCCAAGTCCGAAGCGGCCGCCGACGACCTTGGGGAAGGTCTTGAACGGCGCCGTTGCATCGGCCATCGCTTCTTCGATCGCGCCGACCACGTCAACATAGAGCGGCTCGCCGAGCGATCCCGGCTCCTTGGTGCGGTCGAGAACGGCGATCTTGGTAACCGTGGCCGGCATGACGTCCATGAAGTGCTTCACGCTGAACGGTCGATAGAGCCGGACCTTGATGACGCCCACCTTCTCGCCCCTCTTAGTCAGATACTCGACGGTCTCGTGGGCGGTTTCGGCGCCGGAACCCATCAATATGATTACCTTCTCGGCGTCGGGCGCTCCGACGTAGTCGAACAGCTTGTACTGGCGGCCGACGATCTTTGCGAACTTGTCCATCGTCTCCTGCACGACGCGCGGGCAATCCAGATAGAATGGGTTGACAGTCTCGCGGCCCTGGAAGTAGACGTCCGGGTTCTGCGCGGTGCCGCCGATCATGGGATGATCCGGACTGAGCGCGCGCTTGCGATGGGCGATGACGAGGTCTTCGTCGATCATGGCGCGCATGTCGTCGAAAGTCAGCTCCTCGATCTTCTGGACCTCGCTGGAGGTGCGGAAGCCGTCGAAGAAGTGCAGGAACGGCACTCGGCTGGCCAGCGTCGCCTGCTGCGCTATGAGCGCAAAGTCCATCACCTCCTGGACGCTGTTGGAGCACAGCATCGCAAATCCGGTTTGGCGGCACGCCATGACATCGCTGTGATCACCGAAGATCGACAGCGCTTGGCAGGCAAGCGCGCGCGCGGATACATGGAAGACGGTGGGTATCAGCTCGCCGGCGATCTTATACATGTTCGGGATCATCAGCAGCAGCCCCTGGGAGGCGGTAAACGTCGTCGACAGAGCGCCGGTTGCCAGAGCGCCGTGAACCGCGCCTGCCGCCCCGCCCTCGCTCTGCATCTCGGTAACTGTCGGAATCGTTCCCCAGATGTTGCGTTCTCCGCGGGCCGTCTTCTCGTCACATGCCTCGCCCATAGTCGAGCTCGGCGTGATAGGATAGATGGCGATTACCTCGTTTGTTGCATGCGCTACGTGGGCAACTGCAGCGTTGCCGTCGTAGCTTTCCATTTTCCGTGCCATTGTGTCTCCTCTGGTTTAGGGTTGAGGGTTTCGGACAGCGTGAGCCGCCCCCTAAGCCCTTGAATTGGTTGATCTGCGCTACGAAGCGCGGCGAAACTCCTGTTCGGCCTGCAGCCTGCGCCGCCACTGCGCGAGTGCTCCGGTCTCCACCATTTCGCGAATCTTCCGGAGCTTCTCATCGTCGGTCAGGCATTTCAGTTCAGCCCGCACGCGAGCCTGCGCCTTTTCGTTCCAACCTAGACCCGCGGCGTCCAAATACGCTATATCTCCCTGCGCCACTGCAGCGCTTGGATGAGCGTTGCTTGGTCGGCGTAGTCCATGTCGCCTCCGACCGGCATGCCGTGAGCGATTCGTGTGACGAGAACTCCGAGCGGTTTGAGCAGGCCGGCGATATACATGGCGGTCGTATCGCCCTCGATTGTCGGATTTGTGGCAAGCACGACCTCACGGATAACGCCCTCGTTGACCCGCTCGGTAAGCTCGCGAATCTTAAGCATCTCGGGCCCGATGCCGTCCATCGGCGAGATCACTCCGCCAAGCACGTGATAGACTCCTCGAAACTCGTTCGTTTTTTCCATCGCGACCACGTCTCGCGGCTCGGCAACCACACACAGCAGCGACCTATCCCGCTTGGCGTCCGAACAGATCGCACAGCGCTCCTGGTCTGTGTAGTTGTAGCAGACCGGACAGAGCTTGATGGAGTGCTTGACCTCCAGCACCGCCTCGGCCAGCGCCCGCGCGTTCTCCTCGGTCATGCGAAGAACATGGAACGCCAACCGCTGGGCAGACTTGGGGCCGATACCCGGCAGCTTCTCGAACTCGCCGACCAGTTTGGCCAGGGGTTTTGCGTATTCCATAGGTCGTACACACAACAAACCGGCGGGCTAATCACACCCGCCAGCGCTAGTAAGAATGGAGCCTGCATCATTATACCAGATTGCGGCGAATTAGGAAAGCTGCCGCTCGCCAGACTAGAATATCCCCGGCAGGCTGATTCCGCCGGTGATCTCGGACAGGCGGGCCTGCTTTGTCTCCGAGGCTTTCTCGAGGACCTCTCGAACCGCGCTTATTACGAGATCCTGAAGCATCTCGACGTCCTCGGGATCAACGACCTGCGGGTCGATTTTGATGTCGAGGAGCTCGCCCTTGCCGTTGCAGACGGCGGTGACCATGCCCCCGCCGGACGACGCCTCGATCCTCATCCCTGCAAGCTCTTCCTCAAGCTTCTGGGTGTCCTCGGCCATCTTCTGGACCTGCTTCATCAGGCCGCCCAGGCCAGGTATGTTCGGCATGTTGCCAAACGGTCCTTTTGCCATCTAAGATTGCTCCTCCCACGGGTCGTAATCCGCCTCGTCCACCACCGTGCCGCCGAACGTTGTGAGCACATCGTTGAGCAGCGGGTGCGCCACCTGATCGTCAGACTGCGCCGGCTGCGAAGGTTCCGGTTCGGGCTCGTCGACAAGCATTGTCTTCACCCGGAGCTTCGCGTGCAATACTTCCTCCAGGCCCTTTTCTATCCATTGCGTGTTGCCTTCGACTTTGTCGCGATGAAAACGCCACTTCTGGGTAAATCCGAGCACAAGAACGCTGTCGGATATCTGCACCGGCTGACCCGCGCGAGCAAGCGCCGCGATGTTGGGTTGTTTGAGACTCTTCTCCACGTAACGAAGCACCTTCTGCCACTCACGCTGGACCTCGCCGAGCGTCACCGGCTCGCGAATCTTATCCGGCTCCGCCTGTTCGACAGCCTCCGGCTCGGCTGCGGATTCAGCTTCCACGACGGGTTCGGGCGGCAGTTCGGGCCTCGCTTCATGCTCAGGTTCCCTTGGCCTTATGTCGGCAGGCGGAGGCGTCGGCACGTGTTCCTCGACACGCGTCGCCTGGGGCGCAATCTTCTTGTGCTCGGGCGCGGCAGCTCCTTGTTCGGAAACGGTGTGGGATTGCGCCCGCCCCGACGGCTGCCGAGCCATCGCCTTCAAAAAGGCCATCTCGAGCGCGAGGCGATGCTGCTCATTCCAGCGCAGGTCCTTTTCAGCCGCTGCGAAGATGTCGATAATCGAGACGAGCCGCTCCTGGCTGAATGCATCCGCCTGGTTACGCCAGCGCTCGTCATCGGCGTGTCTGCTGTCGGCACCGACTTTGAGCTCGAGCACATCGCGGAAATGATTGGCCGCCGACCTGAGCAGCTCGCGAACGTCCCTGCCCTCCCGCATCAGCCTGTCCGCAAGCTCGAAAGCGGCTGCGGTGTCCGTCGTTGAAAGCACCTCGCCGATCTCGAGCAATGCGTCCTCATCGACCATTCCGGAGACCGTATAGATGTCCTTTGTCGTGATCGTGCCCTCGGCATAAGCCATAACCTGTTCCAGCAGGCTGAGAGAGTCGCGGTACGAGCCGCTCGCGATGCGTGCGATCAGATCGATCGCATCCGGTTCGATCTCGACGCCTTCGGCGTCGGCCACTTGCTTCAATCTGCCGCCGATCTCGCCGACCGTCCCCCTGCGAAAATCGAACTGCTGGCAGCGGGAGCGGATGGTGATGGGAATCTTGCTCGACTCGGTGGTCGCAAGGATGAACACCGCGTGCGGAGGGGGCTCCTCGAGGGTCTTAAGAAACGCGTCCTTGGCGGTAGCGGACAACTGGTGCGCTTCGTCGATGATGTAGACCTTGTAGCGCAGGCGCATGGGTGGATACTTGACGCCCTCGCGCAGGGCGTCGATGTCATCCACGCTGCGGTTTGACGCCGCATCCATCTCTATCACGTCCACTGCCGCGCCGTCTCTGATCGCTATGCACTCTTCGCAGCGGTCACAAGGGTCGGGCGTGGGACCGTTAGTGCAATTGAGCGCCTTGGCGACGAGGCGTGCGACTGTGGTCTTTCCGGTTCCGCGGGAGCCGCAGAAGAGGTAACCGTGCGCGATATGGCCCGCCTTGATGGCGTTGCGTATCGTGCGAACGACGTGATCCTGACCGATCACGTCGTCGAACGTCTGGGAGCGGTATTTGCGATAAAGGGTTTCGTAGGCCATGACAATCAAAAGTCTAAAGTCGAAAGTCCAAAGTCAGGGACCAGCCGCGCCGGCACTTTCGACTTTCGACTCTCGACTTTGAATAAGTGATCGTGCACCTGCCTCTGATAAGGCCGCCCAAGCGCCGCCTCGACAGCCAACTCCAGCCAGATCACCATACGGCACATGCGCGAACGCGTTTACCGCTGCTTCCTCCCGGACCTGACGGGGTTCACGCGCCGGGCATTGCGTAGGGCCCAGCTATCAACATCGCTTATCGAAGCTCATTCCCAAACGGCCAGACCGCGGGCAGGAATTCAACCCCGCTATAGCGGATTGCGGGTCCAGGGCACCGCTAGTTCCCCGTCTAGCACGATCACAGCTTACGCCGAAGTCGGAGATCGGAGGTCGGAAGTCAGAACCGCACACCAATAGGGGTGCGCTCTGCCCTCTAGTTTCCGCTCACGGCTTTATATTATATCACTTCTCTTGAGGATAAACTCCTTTCGAAGCATCTTCCAGCCGGGGCGGGTTTTTGTGTCGAGATACTTCGGATCGGTAAGCGCCTCGCCTTTCCAACCTACCCTATCCTGCACGAAGTCGGGCATGCCGGGATCCTCGGGCGTAACCCAGATGGTAAGCTTATACTTGTCGGCGGTGAACGGATACATCTCCCTGTCACGCCGGTCGCTCATGTCGATCTTGGCAGTGAACTTGCCCTCGCCGACATAGATGTCGCCCCAAGCAACGGTCCTGGACCGATCTATCTTCCAATCGAACGTCTTGAGGCTGGGCATGACGTAGTCGTAGTCCTGCAACCGCCAGAAGACGCGGCAGCCGTTTCGCCACAGTTCCTTGGGCGAACCCGACGCATTGTTGTTTGCATACCAGTGCGTAAACGACTCCGAAGCAAGCCCTTTGTATTCGGACTGTTGTATCAGGTTTATCTTGCCGGTAATAATGAGCACTTGCGGAGCGGCGCGGAGCCACGACACCTCAAACGCGGTGTTCAGCGGCCTCATTGCATCGCCGATCCACTTCTTGCCCTTTCGGCTTTCGAAATCCTTGCGGGCGGACTTGGTGGCCGCCACCCAATCCGGAGGACCTTTGAGCCGCTCGGCGACCTTAAGCCCATCTTCGTAGCGGGCCATATCGGCGTAGCGCCAGCCCATCCTCAGCTCCAGCAGAGCCAGGTTCCGATCGCACAGGTCCAGCGCATTCTGGTCCGCGTATACGTCTCCGCCCGGCTTGCTTTTGCTTTCCTGTATGGCCTTCGCGGTGCGCGCGCGCGTCCTGTGCCACTGTGCGATCGCTTCATCGAAGTAACCGCATTTCTCCAGCATATGGGCCTTCATACGGTCTACGAAATCGCAGCGCCGAACCTTTTGGCCGGTGTTGGGATCGATGCCGTCGTGTTTGCAGGCCTCCGAAATCCACTTGAGCGCCGTGAAGTTGTCGTTGAGCTTTCGGGAGTAGTGGGTCCAACCGAGCTCGAAATAGAGGTCCCAGATGTCCGGGTTGTTCTTTATGCCTTCGTGCATGAGGGCGATGGCGGCAGGAATGTAGCGCTTGTCGGATAGAGAGTTCGCCTCGTCGACGAAGTTATAATCCAGGTGCCACGCGCCGGTGATGTAGACGTCGATATTGTGTGGGTCGAGCCACGTGACCATCCTTACGATCGGAATGATGGCTTCGTACTGGCCGTGATGGAAGAAGTCGTCTGCCCGAATCCAGAGCGCGCCGGCCACCACTTGCTCAAAACCGGTAAATGAAGCCACCATGAACTGGCCCGGCAACTGCACCATAATGTCGCCGGATTTGCCTCCGGCTTTGTTCTTCTGCGCCTCGGCTATCCTGTCATATTCAGGACTGACGCCGAGCTGCACAACGACGATGGCGGCAGCGACTATAATCAGCAGCGCGCCCAACAGCCTTCGCTTGCGTTCCGTCATGACCCTACACTTCCTTCCTCTCGAAAATGAGGATCGCGGCCACAAGCGCGAGCAGAGCATAGAGCAGGCCGTAGAGCGCCATGGTCGCAGTGTAGCCGGCCATGTTCACGACCTGCGATTCAGGGTGAAGAAGCTGGTTGGGTATGTTGAACTGGTCGAACCTGGGCAGCACGTAGTAGATCGTCTTGAAAAACGCCTTCTGAAATCCGCTTGCGCCCTCCGCCCCGCCGAGCGAGGTGACCACTGTGGACATGAACCCGATCACGTAGACCGCCGCGCCCATGAAGAAGTTCACAGTCGGCGTGAATATCAGCGAGAACAGTAACACGATCGAACTCAACACCATAAACTGAAGGTAGATCAGCAGCACGCCCCATACCATATTCACGTCGAAGACCGCGACGGCCGCCTCCCCGCTGCCACCTTGCAGCGCGCTCACACCCTTGGCGGCAACGATCTGATGCGCGCCCACGGTTTTCGCGACGATGGTCGCGATGAACGTGATCCCCATCAGTCCGGTCGTGATCGCGAGCGTCAGAAGCGCGCCCAGGAACTTACCCGTGATGAATTCGTATCTCTTGACCGGCTTGGCAAGGATTGTATATATCGTGCGTCGCTCGAACTCCTGCGGGATCAGCGATACGCCCAGTATCAGACTGATGAATATCCCCGCCAGCGCCATCATGCCCAGACCGAAACTCTTGAGCAACATCAGGTCCGCCGACAATCCCCTCTGCGCGGAGAATGAAAGCGTCTGAGAGAAGCTCAGGGAAAGAACAATCAGACCTATGGCCACCACCAGGAAGACCTGCAGCACCTTTTTGCGCAGCGCGTCCCCGACCGTGGTCTTGGCAATTGCCCAGATAATCACTTTCGTCCCTCCCTCACTATCTCGACAAACAGGTCTTCGAGCGTCTGCTTTTGCGGCACGACGGACGCCAACGCCGCCTTGCCCCGCGCCAACCCTAGGACCTGATGAACGTCATCCTCTGTCTCGACGTAGACCTTGAGGAGCTCGCCGTCGTGCGCGATGTGCGCGGCGAGCGGACTCACCTGCTCCTCGAGCTTCGAATCGGCGCCGATCAGCGTCACGATGGTGCGACCGGCGTGCAACAGCTCCTCCAACGTTCCGATTCTCACCAGCCGGCCGCGGTTGATGATCGCGACGCGGTCGCAGACGTGCTCGACATCGGATAGCTGGTGAGAACTGAGAAAGACTGTCTTGCCCTGGCTGCGCAGACTGAGAATAAGGTCCGTGATGTCCTTGTGGGCGATAGGATCGAGTCCGGAAGTGGGTTCGTCAAAGAAGAGCAAGTCGGGATCGTTGATCAGCGCCTGCGCAATGCCGACTCTCTGGAGCATGCCTTTGGAATACTGCCGCAGCGCGCGATTTCCGTCTTCGCCGAGCCCGACGCGTTGTAGAAGCTCTGCGACTTTCTTCCTGCGCGCCGCTGTGTCCATTTTGAAAAGCTGGCAGTAGAAGTCCAGCAGCTCCGCGCCGGTCATGTGCTCGTAGAAATACGGGCTTTCCGGCAGGTAGCTGATCCTGTCCTTGGCCTCGATGTCGCCGGCAGGCTTGCCCAGAACCGTCGCACTGCCGGCTGTCGGAAAGAGCAGGCCGAGCAGAATTTTGATGGTAGTTGTCTTGCCCGCGCCGTTCGGGCCGATGAAGCCGAATATCTCGCCTTCGCTCACAGTGAAGCTGACATCGTTGACCGCCATAACGCGGTCTCCGAGCCGGCCCTTGTACTCCTTACAGAGTCCTTGCACTACAATGGCTTCAGCCACATTGGTACCCCCATATTAGTAATCGACCGGCAACGCCATTCACACGAACAGGCAGCCCGCGGCTGCCCGGTTCTGTGAGTATACGCGGGCGAGCCGCAGGCTGTCAAGTCGAGCGCCAGTCCAGCCAGTAAGTATACGATGAGGTTTGCGTTCATGTTCCAGCCACGTCTGAACCGGCCGACTTTCAGGGCGAGATGCACCGCCCCAACCTTGGGGTTCCGGCCGGCAAACCAATCACAAAGCGAAGAAAACCGGAAACCGAGAAAGGGGATGCTCCCGGATAGGGCCGCCTCCGGATTTCGGCCAGGTGCAAGCCCAAAGCTTCTGCTTCGTACCCGTAACGTCATCATACTGTCGGCGATGTTGGCGCCCCAGCGGCTGCGTCGGCGCAATCGCGACAGCGTTGGCACAATGTCGGCGACGTTAGTACAACAGCAGCGACTCGGTCTCGCCCTTGAACCTGGCGATGCCTTCGGCCCAGGTCTTTTCGAGATCGAGCATAGACTGCCCCGCCAGAATGGCCTCTCGTATGTCGGCGCAGCCGGCGAGCAGGTCGAAGAATCCAGGCCTACCTTCCGGGGCGGGTCTGAAGGCGAACTCGTCAGGATACAGCTTTTGGATGGCCGCAACGGCTGCGAGTCCGGTAACGACGGGCCTGAACGCCTTCCGATCCATCACGTACAACTGCAGCCCCGCGCATGGCTCCTTCTTGAACTTCCATTCGAAAGGCGCGAAATACGCTTCGCGGTACATCACGCCCGGAAGGTCGTAGCTCAGCATCTCGTTTTTCAGCTCGGCGGCGTCGATCCACGGTGCGCCGAATATCTCGAACGGGCGCGTTGTCCCTCTGCCTTCGGAGACATTGGTGCCCTCGAAGAAGCACGTGCCGGTGTAGACGATCGCGGTGTCAAGTGTAGGCATATTGGGCGACGGCATCACCCACGGCTGGCCGGTATCGTCGAAATACATGTCCCTCGACCAGTTCTTCATCTTGACCACGTGCAGGTCGCACTCGACGCCGAATCGCATTTTGAAAAGACGGGCCAGCTCGCCCGCAGTAAAACCGTGACGAGTCGGGGTCGCGAACCTGCCGACGCCCGAACTGAACCCATCCTTGAGGATCGGTCCCTCAAATCCAAGGCCGGAAATCGGGTTGGGTCTATCGAGCACCCAGACCGGCACGTTATGTCTGCCGCACGCGCGCATCACGGCGGCCATCGTATAAGGGAACGTGTAGAACCTCGCGCCGACGTCCTGAATGTCGCACAAGATCACATCGACAAGCCGAAGCATTTCCTCGGTCGGCTCACTGGTCTTTCCATAGAGGCTGAACGCGGGCACGCCGAGTTTCGGATCGACCGCGTCCTCGATGGCGGCACCTTCAGCGGCATCTCCTCTCACGCCGTGCTCTGGCCCGAACAACGCCGTGATGTTGACGCCGGCCGAGTGTAGGGCATCGGTTATGTGGATCAGGTCCTTGGTCACGGCGGCATGATTGCACATAATGCCGACTCTGAGGCCCTTGAGTGAATCGATTTCCTCGCGTACAAGCACATCTAGTCCTGTAAGCACGCTGCCTTTTCGCTCCATCATGTCCCCCTTTGGGTTGTGTGTAGGACTCGTACCATATTGTCTACGGCGAACCGCGGCGGTTTACCTCTTGCAGGCGTTGGGTTAGCGTGTTATAATAACACGTCCGCGCAATGCGCGGGCCATAATCGAGTATGGACGCCGATGCCGGTGATGCGTCGGCTATACTCTCCGTTCCGACCTGCATTCGGAACCGATCTTAGCCCGAGGGGAGGTGAACACCACGAAACGTCACTACGAGTCGATGTACGTCGTCGACGCCAATCTGACCGACGAGCAAGTCGATTCCATCATCGCCAAGTACTCCAGTGTCATTGCCGACCAGGGCGGAACAGTCAATGCCGTAGGCCGCTGGGACAAGAGGAGGCTGGCATACGAGATTCAGGGCCGTCGCGAAGGACTTTATATCCTCATGTTCTTCGAAGCCGAGCCGGCGGTTGCGAAAGAACTCGACCGCATCTATCGAATTTCGGACGATGTCTTCCGTCATTTGATCACCCGCGTCGAGCCGCAACACGTAGATACTTCCCGCATCGTGCAGCCGCAGCCGGTCGCTGAAGCTGAAGAGGCTGAAGCTGTCGGTGAAGAGGAGGCGGTTGAGGCCGTCGAGGAAGGCGCCGAGGAAGCGCCGGCCGAGACCGTCGAGGAAGAAACTGCTGCGGAAGTGGCTGTGGAAGCGGCAGAGGAAGACGTAGAAGAAAAGGCGACCGAGGAATCCGAGCCGGAACCCGAGTCGGCGCAGGCCGTGGAGTCGGAACAGCCAAGCGTGGACGCGGAGCAAGCGGATAAACCGAAGCAGCCCGAAGATGAGCCTGAGGCTTAACAGGAGAAGGGGGAACCGGTAATGAACGTAGTTGCGTTGGTGGGGCGGTTGGTTGCCGACCCAGAGCTGCGGTATACTCCCAGCGGGGTTGCGGTTACTACGCTGCGCATAGCAGTCGATCGGCGGTTCAAGTCTGAGTCGGGCGAGAGGGAGAGCGACTTCTTTGACGTGATAGCCTGGCGGCAGCGCGCCGAGTATGCAGCGAACTACCTCGTGAAAGGCCAGAGGATAGCTGTCTCTGGATCGCTGCAAACTCGATCGTGGGTGCAGCAGGACGGCCAGAAGAGGTCGAAGGTCGAGGTAGTGGCCGACAATCTGCAGGGCCTTGACCGGCCCCAGGGCGCTCAGCCGGGCGCGGCTCCGCCTCCGGAGGCACCTCCGATGGAGGCTCCGGTCGAGGCGGCCGAGGCCGATATGGACTACGACCCGTTCGCCGAAGAGTAGAGTAACGTTTGGCAGCCGGCGGCCGAACGCCGCTGGCTTGTGTCTTGTATGGAGGTGGCTTTTATGGCGGCACCCAAAAGCAAAGAAAAAGAGAGCAGGCCCGCCAAGTTCAGGAGAATGCGCAGGAAGGTGTGCTCTTTTTGCGTTGATAAAGTAGAGTACATCGACTATAAAAATGTCAACCGTCTGCGCAGGTTCGTCTCCGAACGGGGCAAGATCCTGCCGCGCAGGACCACGGGCACGTGCGCGTCGCATCAGCGCTCTTTGACCCGTGCCATAAAGAGGGCGAGGGAAATCGCTTTGCTGCCATTCACGGCTGAATAGCAGCAGCAGTATCAGGAGTAGGCGATGACTTCGGAATCGATACCGACTCTGGACGACGTAGCTCGAATGCAGTCGGTAGACAAGCGGAATATGCTTCGCTTGATAACTGAACTGCCCGAGCAATGCGAGACGGCACTTGGAATAGCTCGCAGCTTCTCGATGGAACCGCCGGAGGTCAAACCCGCCGGCGTTTTCATCACGGGAGTTGGCGATTCGGGGCTGGCCGCGGACATGGCGGCGGCGGTTCTGGCGGACTCCGCCGAAGTGCCCATAGTGAGCGACCACGGAGCAAAACTACCCAAGCACGTGGGCGAGAACTCGCTGGTCATCGTGATCGATTACTCGGGCAAGAGCGAACTCCAGGTGCGCAATCTGCGCAATGCGAAGCAGAGGGGCGCGCACGTGCTGTGCGTCACCAGCGGAAGCAATCTCCTCGAAGCTGCCTTGAGCGAGGGGATCAATACGATCAGAATCCCGCCAGGCCAGCCGGAACGCTCGGCGCTGGGTTATCTGTTCGTGCCGCTGGTCGCGGCCGTAGAGAAGATCGGACTTGCGACCGGCCAGGTCGAGAAGCTTTCTCACGCAATCAAGCTGATGAAGAACGTGCGCGAAGGGCTGCGGTTCGAAAACCCGACTTCGCGCAATGTCGCCAAGCAGATTGCCCATAGACTGTTCGGTAAACTGGTGGTCATCTACGGCGCGCCGCGCTACCGAGCCGCCGTGGCAAACCGCTGGAAACGTCAGATTGGCGCAAACAGCAAGGGACTCGCATTCATCGGCGCATTTCCCGACCTCGCCCTCAACGATATTTCCGGCTGGGAGTTCGTTACCAACCGATCCGGCGAGTTTGGGATCGTTCTACTGAGCGACCCGAGCGACAAGGGCGAAATGGCCAAGCTGATGACGGCAAGCGAGGAAGTGCTTAGCGAGTTTGGCGTCGTCAGAGCGGAGATGCACGGATCGACGGTGATGGAGAAGCTGCTTTACGGGGTGTATCTCGGCGACTACGTGAGCTACTACCTCGCGCTTCTTTACGGCGTCAACCCGATGGTTACGGAAAACGTGTCGCGGGTGCAGTCTAAGGTGAGCGAAGAATCGAAACCGGACGCTCAATGAACAAACATTGGGTGATTCACGCTTACTGAGTTGCAATATGTCACCCGAACTTCATTCAGGGGCCGGGCAACGAGGTGTGCAAGTCTGTTGGCGTGAATCACCGCATCATTTCGCCCCGTGCGCAGTGAGCAGCTCGATCATCTTGTAGTCGTTACGGGCGAGCGCAAGTGCAAGAGGCGTGTTGCCGCCGCGGTCCCTGGCGTTTATCTCCGCTCGCTTCGCGATCAACAGATCGGCGACGGCGACCGATCCGCAGGACGCCGCCCGGTGCAGAGGAGTGCTGCCATCGTTGGCCCTGGCATTGATATTGGCCCCCTTGGCAATCAACAGCTCGGCCACGTCCTTATCCTGCAAGCACGCCGCAGAATGCAGCGGAGTCTGCCCGTCTTTGGCAACCGAATTGGGCACAGATCCCCTGTCAAGAAGCATCTCGACCAGTTCCTTGTTGCCGGCAGCGACCGCTGCGTGCAGCGGGGTGTAACCTGCCGCGTTCATTGCATTCAGCGACGCCCCCCTTGCGATGAGGAGCTCGGCGCAGTCCTTGCGGTCGAACCGAACGGCTAGATGCAAAGGAGTGTTGCCTTCGTTGTCCGCGATTTTCGGGTCCGCACCCCTGGAGATCAGCAGCTCCGCGCACTTCGTCACACCCGAGATCGCCGCCCACATCAGCGGGGTCCTGCCGGACCTGTTCTTCGCGTTTACGTCCGCTCCCGCCGAGAGAATTACAGTAATGCAATTGCGGTGATCGCCCGAAACGGCGAGATCGAGGCCGGAAAGATCGAGTTGGTTCCGAGCCGCAATCAGCTCGGCCGTCGAGCGTGTCTTGAGCGCGTAACGAACGGTCTGCACGTCTCCGCTGGCGCAAGCCTTGAGATAGGCTGCAATGTCTTCGTCGGTGGGTTTGGGCCTGGTCTGTGCGGGCGGCGCGCAGTGCGCTCCGACTGCCAAACACACCAACGCGAGCAATGTCCACCTGGCGATGCTCATACTCATCCTCAGCGGCAGTATATCACGGCCGCAAATCTCGCTGCAAGCGCGAAGGCGTCCCGTAACTGCTCAGTCTTCATAGGTGCAACCGGCCGTGGGGCGTCATTGCGCGGCCGAAGAGCGAATGATGTGCTTTCTTCTACGCTCAAACGCAGATTCCTCACATAGGTTCGCAATGATGTCTGTTCAGTCTTGCGGTACGGAACTCCGCTAGCGCTGAGTAGACCGCCAACGAAGGTCGTATCGAAGCGAAGCGGAGCCTTGACCGCCCTTCGATACGCTTCGCATTCAGGGCTAGCGGGGTGGATATTTCCAGAAGACCGAACAGTCTGTCGCAATGACGTGCGCACGCAGCCATCATCGTTTCCGAGCTCTGACGGGGTTCCGACGCGTCCCCTGCTATGGGTACGACGAGGCATCCGTGCGGGTTGTTCCAAGAGGAGGCCGAGGCGTTTCCGCCCCGGCCGAACGCAGAACCCCACCCCGAATCTCTCCGCAGCAGAGAGTGGGGGCTATATCCAGCCGCGGTCGCGCATCGATTCGACCACCTCGTGAACGGCAAGGACTTGTGCCGCAAGACGGTGGCTAATGCGCTCGCGGTCGGCCACTTCCATCACGTCCGCATAAGCCGACAGAATCTGCTTTTCGATGGCCTGGTAGGTCTCCAGCTTATCCGTCAGGCTGCCGGATTTGGCCTGCCGCCATTCGATATACGAAGCGATCACTCCGCCCGCGTTCGCCAGAATGTCGGGTATGACGGTAATCCCCCGCTCGGCAAACACCTGGTCGCCTTCGGGCATTGTCGGATCATTTGCCGCTTCCACTATCAGCTTGGCCTGTACCTTCGAGGCAACATCGCCGGTAAACACGCCGCCGACTGCGGCCGGCACCAGCACGTCCACGGGCAGCGTGAGCAGGCTCTCGCGGTCAATCTTGGGATACGCCACTTCATCCAGCGTCTTGACCGCCGCCATGTCCTCGATCGGTAAACCGCCGTCCATGTAGACCGCCCCGGTTGCGTCCGATGCGGCAACAACCCTCGCGCCCCAGTCGGCCAAGAAACGCGCAGTCCACCTGCCGACGTTGCCGAACCCCTGCACCGCCACAGTCAGACCTTTGAGATCCCTGCCCAAGACGCCGTAAGCGGCGGTCTTGACGATGCAGGCTACGCCGTAGCCGGTCGCTTCTTCCCTGCCCGGCAACCCCCCTATGCGCGGCGGCTTGCCCGTAACCGACTCGGGGATATGCGTGCAGCCGTAAATGGTGGCCATGTCGGGGGGGCCGGTACCGATGTCGGGCGCGGGCACGTAAGCGCCGTTGGCGAGGATGGGCGAGAAGACGTGCACGTATTCCGAAATGAGTTCACGCCGCGCCTCGGGACTCAGGCTCTTCGGATTGATGCGAATGCCCGACTTGCCGCCACCGAACGGAATTCGCGCCAGCGCGCACTTGTAAGTCATCAGTTCGGCCAGCCTGCGGGTTTCTTCGAGAGTCACATCCTCGGCCATTCGAATGCCGCCCTTTGCGGGACCGCGGACGGTGCAGTGAAACACAATATACGCATCCGCCTGGATGAGTTTGCTGTCCCACTTGAGGTTGAGGTTGGCATAGTGCTCCTGATCGTCTCTGCTCAGAAGCTGCATTGCGGGGGCGCTGACGTCCGTATACCTGGACACGCGCTCGAGATCTACGACACTCATTGAAGCTCATCTCCTGTGATGTCCGTCGTGCCTGGCAGCGCTGCCTGGCACCGATTCCAGAATACTCGAATTCGGCTTCGGATACAAGAGATGTCGTGTCTTATCAGTCTTGCAGGACAATAATCCGTTACCGCTGGGTAGACCCGAGCGACGGAGCTGATGCCGAAGCGCGGTGCAGCCTTGACCGCCCTTCGGTACGCCTCGCACTCAGGCTCAGGGCCGGCAGGGTTGACATTACCAGAGGACTGAGCAACTGCGAGACGTGTACGTGTTGTCGCAGGGAAGCCTCGTACATATCCGCTTGCTCGGCCTTTGCAAACTGCTCGCTGCGGTACGAGACGCAGCCGGGCAGCCGCGTGACTGACATGTTCTGACAGTGGAGGTCCGAAACGGATGAGCTGACGTAGAAAGTCTCCAAATAGGATTCACGCAGAGTTACTACAACTGCTCCAAACTGCCGGCTGCCCGTTGCTTGCTGATGCCGAACATCGGAATACGAGTTGATACTGCGAAGTCTGTCCTACTGGAGCGGTTCCACGTTCTTGGCCTGGAGACCCTTGGGCGTCTCCAGAAGATCGAACTGGACGAGCTGTCCCTGGAAAAGGGACTTGTAGCCGTCTTTGACGATCTCGGAGTAATGAACGAAGATGTCCTTCCCCCCGTTCAGCTCATCGTCGGCTTGAATGAATCCGTAGCCTTTGGAATCGCTGAACCACTTGACCTTACCCCTAGCCATCGTTTCCTCCGGGCCGATCGGCCATTGCATGAACAAGGCAATCCCGATCTGTTCACATACTAGAACTTTGTCCCTCACTCGCGCAACGCAGGCGAGCAATCACGTAGGATTATAGCACCGGAAATTGTCGATGTCAAGATCTTGGGCTTATAAATTGAAACCCAGAGGTGCTGTAGGTATAGGTATCGTTGTGGTGTATCATACTTTGTGCAGCAGGGCTGCGATTGACCGGAGCAACCGGGGACGAGCAGGCGGAATCTTGAACAAGGGCAATGATATTTGTCGCCGGGTTTACCGGCGGTTCGATTATCGATCAAGGCCAGGGGAAGCTCGGCGCAGGGACGTTGAATACCCACGCGATAAGCGCCCACACGACCGCCATCGAGAACTCACCCATTATCATGCCGAGCATGAACGGCCGCGCGCGCACATACATCTTCATTCCGCCGTAGCGCATAACCACGATCTTGAGCAGCCACGCAACAAAACACGGAAACCAAAAGACCATCAACGTCCACGAATAGCATATGGCGTAGCCAAGAGGATGGAACGGCCACCAAAAGTACAGATACCGCATATATGCCAGAAAGGCCGTGAACAGCGCACCGACACAGAAGAACACAGGTCCCTGCCAGCTCAGACTCGGAACAGGGCCCTTCATCGGAGTCTGATAGTCCGTAAACGCCCACTTGTTGTTGGCATTGTAAGTATAACCGTAAAGGGTGATCCCGCCCTTGTGGTAAGGCAAATATATCTGGAACACGGCTCCGACGACCATCGCGATCAGAATCGCCGCCGCAAACACCGGCAAAAACGATCGGCGGCGTATCTTCGCGCCGTCGGCAATCTTGAGGCCGTCCAGAAAGCCGGTCAACACCAGTCCGCGCAGGTCCCTAAACCACGCCGCGTCCATGAAGCCGAGCACGGTCATGTTCGCCGGGCCGAGCGTGTGCGTGGGCGCAAACATACGATACACATCTACGCCGCGGAACGTGGTTTCCGTCATCAGCAGGCCGCCTTCAGCCGTGCTGCGCGCCATGATCAGCGCGATTATGAATATGTAGACAAACAGCTCGAACAGGGCGAACCACGGGTTCATCCCGGCCGCAGCGAACCACATCGTCGCCCCCATAACGCACAAGTACAGCCCCACCACCGCCACCCTGTAGGGCAGCAGCTCATTGGAGTCGTCGAGCTTTTCCATGTGGAATGTCGCCCGCAGCACGCGCCTGATGTGCGGCCAGGAAACATACAGCAGATACCCGCACAGTACGAAATACGCGCCTATCTCCTGGTATCCCACGAAAATCTTCGGAGCGTAAAGCGGCATTCCTATCATCTCCATGCCGTAGGAGTTCGCGATCACCGTCTGTAGGATCGCGAAAAGATGGAAAAACCACAGCGAGAAGATGATGTCGGTGGGCAGCAGAAAGAAAAAGCCGATTGCCGCAAAGCTGACATACATCACGAGAAAGCCGATGCAATTCCAGGGCGGGTTCACGAGATAAGGCGTAATCCAGATCGCCAAATTGAATGACGGCATGCTGGGATACCAGCCGTGAAGGCCGTTGACTGTGAATACTATCGCAGGAATCGCGAAGCCGATCCAAGTCAACGGGTTTCTCCAGAACCCCGCCCCGCGCTCACCGCCCACCATCTCAAGCGGCAACTGCGCCAGCGGGAAGCTGAGCTTTTCGTTGTCGACCCATTGTCTGCGTAGGATAGACGCCAGGCACAAGAACGCACCAAAGATCAGCAGCGCCAGCAGACCCCACCACATCAACGGTCCGATCCACTGCTGCCAGGGAATCGATTCGCCATTGCGCAGACCCTCGAAAAACCGCTTGGCAACGAGATGCGGGTCTGGATTGGGCTGCGTCGGGTCCCACGGCACCATCCACTTCTTGACGTGCGGAAAATACAACTTCGCCCAGCCGTTGCTTTCGTTGGCGAAATACGGGAGAGTTACCAGCAGCGGAAGAATCTTCTCAAGCAGTCCCCTCGAACTGATCATCGAGGCGAAGAGCATCATACAGTAGACCGTCAGCAGTTCCTGTGGGTTCAGGCCGAATCGACTTTTGGTGCGCCTAGTCCAGGCGGTAACAAGGATGATAAAGCAGAACAGCCCAACGACTACCGGAGGTAGTTGCAGAAACCCGATCTGAATATACTGGACGACCTGCTCCGCGTAAGCAACGATCAAGCAGACGGCAATGCTTGCCAGAATTCCAACGCCAAAGCCCTTGAAGGAAATGCCCATGGAGAGTAACCAGTTGTCAGAAATCAGTCAGCAGTCGGCGGCCCGCAAGCCTTGAGCAGCGATGCGCGAGCGTATCGAAGGGCGGTAGGCAACCGTGCCCTTCGGCAGGCTCAGGACGTATTTCGATGCGACCGCCGAGCCCGGCCTACTAATAACTGCCGGAATTGGCAGTTAGCAGAGCTTCGATTTCAGCGCACGTTGTCGTAGCCACGCCGACTTTGCGAACGACGGCCGCGCCGGCGCAGTTTGCTATCGTGGCAGCCTCGGTAAGTCCCAGCCCGCTAGCGAGCGCCATCGTAAGCGCGCTCACGACCGTGTCGCCCGCGCCGGCCACGTCGTAGACCTCGGTCTCGATGGCCGGAATGGCACGCATCCGGCCGTCGCGTTCGAACACACACAGCCCATGCGCGCCGCGCGTGATGACCAGCCCGCTGCATCGCGTCGATCCAAGCAGTTTGCGGCCTGCGCGTTCGACATCAGCCGCTTCGTCTATCTCTATGCCCGACGCCGCGCTGGCCTCGGACTGGTTGAGCGTGATGATTCCGTCGCCGGCAAAGCAAGAGATGTTTCGCGGCTTCGGATTGGATACGCATACCCGGCCCGCCGACGCCGAAGCGGCGGCAGAGACTGTCTCCTTGGAAATCACGCCCTTGGCGTAGTCCGAGATCAATACCGCGTCCATCTCCGGCAGTCGCGAGCTTATATAAGCGACCATTCTTTCGACCATACCGTGGGATACCCTGCGTTTGGACTCGCGGTCGATGCGGACCACCTGGTGCCGGTGCGAGGCCCACACTCGCGTCTTGCGCGTGGTTGGGCGCTTGTCGTCCACGAACATGCCGCTTATGTCAATGCCCTCGTTAGAGAGCACTTGCTTGAGAATCTCGCCGCCTTCGTCGTCGCCGACCACGCCGACCACCCCGGCTTCGCCGCCCAGCGCGCGGATATTGTTGGCCACGTTGGCCGCGCCGCCCGGCAGAAAGTCCGGTTCCGAATCGACCTGCACAACCATCACCGGCGCCTCGGGCGAGATGCGCTCGACCGTGCCCCACACGTGCTCGTCGAGCATCAGGTCGCCAATAACCATCACCCGCTTGCCGGCAAACCGAGCGAGTGCCGAAGAGTAAACGTCGATGCTCATTTTATGTTGGATATTGACTATTGAATATTGATCCATCGCTGCTCACGCCGTGCGGCCCTCGGCAGCGATATTCAACATTCAATATGATGCAATACTAAATCCTCTCAATGACTCCCGCGGCGATGAGCGGGATAAGAAGCTCGTGGTGACCGGTAAGGGAAATCCCCTCACCGCCGATCTCGCGCACCCTCGCGACGACCTGCTGGTTGGAACGATAATGCTGCACGAAGTCCATGTTGACGCCGGTCATCCCCTTCATGGAATAGCCGAGGTTGATCAGCGTCGTGATCGCCTTGAGTATGACTTCTGGAAGCACGACAGCAGAGCCGATGTTCATCAGAACGCCGCCGTCGCCCAGATTCTTGATCGCTTCGGTGAGGATTCGATAGTCGCGCATCGACGCGGCGCCTATCGCGGCACCGTCCGCACCGGGGTGCATGTGGACGATGTCGCAGCCGATGCAAGCGTGAATCGTGAGCGGCACACTGCACTCATACGCGGCAGCGAGAAGACTGATCTCGCGATTCGGGGCGTTCGATTCGATGACGGCCCGGCCCAACGCTTCGCCAAAGCCGAGATCATCGTCCACAGCCGCGCGCGCACCGTCGTTAAGAAACGCGGCGGTCTCGGTCGCCATTCCGAACATGCCGGTACGCATGCCCTCGACCACGTCTTCGGAGGTCTTGCCGAAGAAGGCGATCTCACTGTCGTGAATAGCACCCGCGCCGTTCATCGCAAGCGACGTGATGATCCCGCGCCGCATTAGATCGATTATGATGGGGCTCAAGCCGCACTTGATCACGTGGGCGCCCATCGCGACCGCGCAGGGCTTGCCGTTCTTTCTCGCGGCGACGATGCGGTCCATCACCGTGCGAACCCAGCGCCCTGCAAGAATGTCGGGAAAGCTCTCTATAAACTCGGCCACGCTTGCGCCCCGTGCGTGCACGGAGGCAAAGTCATCCTTGCCGACCTTGCTTGCACGGTCGGCAATGGACATCGTCTTCAGGCCGCTAAGATCGATTCGAGAGTACTTCGAGGCCATCAGGCATCCCGTAGACAGTCATTACATCGTTGAGCCGCACGTTCCAGCCAGGCGGCTTGACAATCCGGAAACCGGCCTTCGCCAACAGGCGCGTTATGCTCGATTTCTGGAAATAGTAGATGTGCTCGCGGGGCTTTAAGTGACGCCAGCGCTCGCGTTTGATCCTGAACGCGACGTGCCCCAGGTTCGGCGTGCCGATCACGACCAATCCGTCGTCTGCAAGCACCCGCCGCACCTCGAGCAAGTGCGCAGTCGGATCCGGAACATGCTCAAGCACATCCCACATTGTAACACAATCAAAGGCCCCGCTGGAATAGCCCGCATCTTCAAGCACGCCGGTGCGGACGTCAAGGCCGAGTTTTCGCGCCTCCTCGGCTGCATACGAGGAAATCTCGATTCCCGCGGCCTTCCAGCCGCGCGCGTTCGCGGCCTCGACAAAGTAACCGAGAGAACAACCGATGTCGAGCAGCCTTCCCGGTTTGTGAAGCTTCTCAATGCGGCATAAGCGGGCGTGGGCGCGCTTGAGACGAAAATCCCGCCGTTTGCGGTAGAGGTCGAAGTAGGACGAGTCGTATTGTTCGTCGAGCGATTGGGGCTGTGGATAGGTAAACGCAAGCCCGCACTTGGCGCACTGATAAACGTCGCATCCGTCCTTGCTGACAAGGACCGACGTGACGGGGCTATCGCAGATGTTGCAGATCGGCAAGCTCAGAACTGACCTCCCCCATCCTCTGCTTGGCCGCGAGCAGAAGCTATTGAAACAGCGTATCCGGCAGGTTGGAGTTGACTTTGACGTCCGTAAGCTCGGTTGTGCCGGCCTTTGTGCCATCCGGAGCGAACAACTCCACTTTCGTCGGCATCCAGATCACCCCGCCGACGTTCACCGGGTTCGAGTATACCACGCGGGCCTTGAGATTGCCTGCCCCGTCGTGCTTCTCGAAGCGCTTGAGCCAGAGATTGGCGGCATCCAACCAGGCCAGGTTATACATGTCGCCCTTGAACCAGGTCAACCTGAGCTTGATCTCGCCGTTGTTTTGGGCCTCGGCGTCGTCGAGAATCTGGACCCTGCGGTTTTCCCAGAGCTGCGGCGTGACGATTCCCAAATCGAGCGGTGTCTGGAGCTTGGCAGGGTCTTTGGAATAGTCGTCGATCTTATTGATCCGGACCTTGGGCGCGCGGAATATCTTCTTGCCGCCGGCCACTATATACTCGAATTTGACCATGCCCAGCTTGGAGTCGATGCGTATTTTGTCGGGCGCTTTAACCGACAAAGTTGCCGTCTGAAACTCGTAGAGGCGCGCGTAATCGGGGTCGACTTTGGTGAGAGCGGCCTTGTTCTTCTCCTTGACGTTGACCGTCATCGCAATGTCCCTGAAGTCCTTGGTGGCCGACTCGACACGGGCCTTGAGGTCTTGCTCAGAAATCGGTTGAGCGCAGGCAATCACCGACAGCAACATCAACATGACAATCACTAGTGAACTGGGTCTACTCATTATAAGGCTCCTTGCCGACAGTCATCTCCCAGAGCATGGCGTATCTCAGAAACACTCCAAACTGGGCCATCGCGCAGATCACAAACCCGCGCAGACCGTCCCTAAAGCCCTGCTGCAGGACATACTTCTTGAGAAACGTGAGTCCCGGTGCAAAAACGAGCTTGCTTAGCCGGAAACGCTCGCCATCGCGCATTTTCTGCCTGGCCGCCGCCCGCGAATAGGCGACCACCTTGCGGCAGAACTGATCGAAGTCGCGATACGTGTAGTGCAATAGATCGTTCTTCAGCGTGCCGACAGGGCCGTCGACATCGGGCGTTTCATGGACGAGCCTGTCGGGATAGCGCGATTTCGACCTGCGCATCAGCTTGACAACATAGTCCGGATACCAGCCGCAGTGTCGGATTGCCTTGCCCCAAAAGTAGCTGAGTCGAGGCATACGATACGCCGCATATTCCTCGCTCTCGACGGCCTTGCGGATCTCCGCCGCAAGATGATCGGACACGACCTCGTCGGCGTCGACAACCAACACCCAGTCATTAGACGCAAGCTCCATCGCGGCGTTTTTTTGGTCCGCATAGCCCGCAAACTCGCGCCGGCTGACCTTGTCCGTGAATCGTCGCGCGAGCTCGACCGTGCGATCCGTACTGAACGAGTCCACCACAACGATTTCGTCCGCGAATGACAGGCTCGCGAGACACCGCTCGATGTTGGTCTCCTCGTTATGCGTGATAACTACCGCAGATATGCTCATGCCTCATTCGAAGGTTGGAAGGCTCCAAAGTTCCAATGCTCAAACCAGTTCCCGATACAGCTCCTCGTTGCGTCGCGCCATGTTTTCAAGACTGAAATCCGCGCGCGCTCTTGCCCGTCCGGCGGAACCGAACTCGGCCGCCAGAGACGGTTTTTCGATCAGCCTTCCGATACCTTGCGCGAGAGCATCCGGATCAGCCGGCGGCACAAGGAAACCCGTCACTCCGTCAACAACCGACTCCTTCAGCCCTCCAACGGCGCTCGCAACCACCGGTTTGCCCGCCGCCATCGCCTCCAGCACGGCAACGCCGAGTCCTTCGCTCAATGACGGCATGGCAAAGACGTCAACCGATGCAAGCAAGGAGGGCATGTCGTGGCAGAATCCGATGAACGAAGCGGCTACGCGGCGCTCGCGCGCAAGCTGCTCCAACTCGCTCCTAAGCTCGCCGTCACCCGCAATGACAAGGTGAATCGGCGTGCCTCTCGCGGCCAATAGCGCCGACGCCTCGATCAGGTAACCAACACCCTTGAGCCGGCCAAGAGTGGCGGCAACGCATACGATCGGAGTCGAGGCTTCGATTCCAAGCCGGGACCGCAAACCGGGGTCGGGTTTTGCGTTCTCGAAGCGCTCGACGTCCGTGCCACTTGGGATCAAGCGTATCTTCGCCGGATCGACGCCGCAGTCGATCAATACATCGCGCACGGCAGACGATATGGCGACGATCGCGGTCGTCCACTTGCCGTAAGCGCTGGTGTTGGGCCAGAACATCTTGACCGGGTCGTTCATGCGCCGCGTCGCGATCACGCCCCTAGCCCCGGCAAGCCTGGCCGCCGCTGAACCCAACACGTGAGCTCGCGACGCATGCAGATGCACAACATCCGGCCTCTCACGCGCGAGCACGGACCTCAGCGCGAGCATGGAGCCGAGCGACATCGTGGACTTCATCTCTACCGGAATGCACTCGACGCCCTTCTCGCGCGCCCACGCTTCCAGCTTCGAGCCCGGTCTGCACACGAGCTTCACTTGGTGACCCCATTCGCGCAGGTGCAAAATCAAGCCGGCAACCTGCATTTGGCCGCCTCCCCAGAGCTTCTCCGAATCAATGTGCAGAGTCTTCACGGTGCGCTTGCCTCATACTCCAGTATTCGCTCGACTGCGGAAATCACTGCTTCCGGCTTGAGATCGATCATACACTTTCTGCCAAAGCTGCACTCGGTCTTCACGCACGGACTGCACTCAGCCTGCGAAGTCAACACGACGTGTCCTTCCCCCTGCGGGCCGGTTACGTTTGGATCGGACGAGCCATAAAGTCCGACCACCGGCGTTCCAAGCGCCGCGCCGAGGTGCAATATGCCTGAATCGACCGCAACAAGCACTCTCGATACTGCCAGGATGGCGACGACCTCCCCAAGGTCCGTCTTGCCGCCCAGGTCTAGGATGCCGTCGTATTCTTTGACAATGCTGTCCGTCGGCTGCGTGCCGAGAATGATGGGCTTCAGCCCCTGCTTCGCAAGATAGCGACCTACCTCGGCGAAGCCCTCATCAGTCCACTCCTTGACGCTGCGCCTACCCGAAGTGCCCGGCGAAAGTGCAGCTATGGGTTGGCCTTCATCGACGCCGTTCGCCGCCAGCAGCCGGTGCGCGCGTTCGACCTGCGCGGCAGTCGGTTTGATCAACCCGGAATAGTCACGGCAAGTGATCTTGCAGCCGATCGCTTCCACGAGACGCAGGTTGTTGGCGGTTGATGGCGGGTGGTGGAACTCCACTCGCGAGGTAAGCAAAAACCCCAACGACGTATCGACAAATCCCACCCGCCTCGGAGCACCGCTGAGCCGGGCAAGGAGCGCACACTCCGCGCTCTGCGAGAAAAGAACGGCGAGGTCGAACCGCCCCAACCGCAAGCGCCGAAGTAGAACAAGTTTGTTTAAGTTGAGGCCGGCATCCCTCAACAGCACCTCGTCGGCAAGCCCGCTGCTTTCGAGGACTTCCGCCATCGACGGCCGCACGACACTTGCAATGTGCGAGTCGGAAAAGCTGTCTCGGACGCATTTCAAGGCAGGCAGCGAGAAGGCGAGATCGCCAACTTGGTTCAGATGGAAGCACAGGATTCGCATAGGCCCTACTCCAGCCATCGCCGCACTGCCTCGTCCACATCAGCCGGAGTTATCGCCTGCATGCAGTCGATATTGCTGCAGGTGGGATGCCTGCGGCAGGGGCTGCAATGAAAATCCTTTGCGACCCAGACAAAGTTGTCTTTCTTGAGAAAACAGCGCCACGCACTTGCGCCGAAAAGCCCGACGGAGGGTCGATCGAGCGCGACCGCCATGTGCAGAAGGCCCGTGTCAACGCCGATCACCACGGCGCATTTTTCCATTAGCGCGCCTGCCTGCTTGAGCGTAGTGCGGCCGGCGCTGATGACGGGCTTGAACTCCGCCGCATCAGCAATCCGCTGGGCAAGCGCGACGTCGGCCTTGGAACCAAGTATTAGGCAACTCGCGTCGTATTGGCGGCCGACGAGGTCGGCGACGCCGCGCCAGCCTTCCGGCGTCCAGTGTTTGTTGACCCATGTCGTGGCGGGACAGAATGCAACGACTTTCCGTCCATCCAGACCGTTTTCGGCAAAGAAGCGTGCGGCGAAGTCCCTGTCGTCGTCGCCTATGGGCATATACATGCTCGTGTCGGTCGAGTTCACCCCAAGCGCCTTGAGCAGGTTGAGGTTCCGCTGCTGCGCGTTGATCTCGTCGCCGCCGGGATCGTAACGTTCGGTATATATGTGCACACTGCCCTCGGCGCCGTCGGCAAACCCGATTCTGCGCTTGGCCCCCGACGCGAGACAAACTCCCGCGCTTCTCAGCAGCCCTTGCAGATCAACGGAGACATCGAAGCGACGCGACCGCAGCTCACGGCGAAGTCCCCACAGGCTGCCGATGAACCTTGCCGCATCGGCAACCATGCTCCCCCGCTTCACGCGATCCCACACGATCACCTCGTCCAGATACGGATTGCCGATCACCACATCCGCCGACTTTCGTTCAACGGCCCAAGCGATGAAGCTGTCGGGAAACGCCTGCCGCAAGGCGCGCGCGACCGGTGTTGCCATCAGCACGTCGCCTATGGCGCTGAGTTTGACGATCAGTATTCGTTCCGGTGCGCTACCGGACATTCGTCTTCGCCTCCGGCGTCAGCTTCCATCGGTCGTGCAGCCAGAGCCACTGGCCGGGATTGGCACGCACCTCACGCTCGATGACTTTGTTGACAAGGGCGGTGAGTTCGCGAATGTCCGCGGTCTCATCTCCTGTCGGGGTAAACTCGATTCGCGGATATGCGGTTGCTTTGTACCTGCCGTCAGGCATCCTCGGCGCGAACACCGGCACCAACGGCGCGCCGGACTTGAGCGAGAATACGGCCGGGCCGGTCGCTGTAGCAACGGGTCGGCCGAAGAAGTCGGCAAAGATGCCGTGGGAATCGTTCTGATCCGGCAGTATGCCGAGTATCTCGTTGCGGCGAAGGGCGCGCATCGCGCCGATCAATGGCTGGTCCTTGTCAAACACCTGATAGCCGCCGCTCTCGCGTATCCGTGTCGTGATGCCAGTCATGCCTGGGTCGTCGCTGTCGCGGGCGATAACGTTGACCTTGTAGCCTTGAATGACGAGCTTGCGCGCGAGAAGCTCCCAGTTGCCGTAGTGGGCGGTGATGATCATGCAGCCATTGCCTTCGGCAAGCGCCTTGTCGAGATGCTCGCGGCCCTCGAGCTCGATCATCGCGTCTATTTGCTCCGGTTTGAGCGCCAGCAGGTAGAAAAACTCGATCGCGCCGCGCGCGAAGTGCCGAAAGACCTGTTTTGCGATCCGGCGAATCTCGACTTCGGTCTTTTCAGCGCCGAATGCAGCGCGCAGATTGGCCAGCGCCACCCGGCGGTATCTCGCCGACAGCACGTAGAACAGCGAGCCGAGAAAGTTGCCTATTGCGCGAATCGACCACGGCCTCAGCAGGGGAGCGATCCTGGACATGCCCCAGAACGTAGCGCGCCCCGCGAGCTTGATCGCGCGTTTATGCGGCGGGAGCCGGTGTATTCTGGGCGTTGATCCTGTTGGCGATGTACTGCGCAAGACTCGCACTTTCCTCTATCTCAAGCCTTATCACGAGCGCATAGAGCTTGGTAATCGGAATCGGTGTCCCAAGCCGCGCGATGTCTTTTTCGGTGGTAATGACGGCCTCGGCGCGGCACGCCTCGGCCTCATATATTATACGCTGTAAGTCCACGCCGGACAGCGGGTAGTGGTCCGGAAAAACGATGCTGCGCGGGACCACCGCCCCCAGCCCATCGAGCATGTCCAGAAACGACCTCGGCCTGCCGATTCCGCAAAACGCCAGCACGCGTCTGCCTTTGATCCATCGCAAGCTGGTCGACTCGCCCGTCTCCGGGTTAACAAGGCACACCGGCTCGTGCGCGCATCTGAACACCGACGCGCGGCCTGACAGCTTCTCGACCCGATCCACAAGGGCTTGAAATCCAGCATCTCCGATCTCGCGGGCGTTCGCCACTAGAACGACGTCGGCTCGCCGAAGTCCCGAGGCCGGCTCGCGCAGATCGCCCATCGGCATCACGAACCCACTGCCGAACGGCCGTTTCGCGTCAAGCACGGCGATCTCAAGATCGCGATGAAGCTGCCAGTATTGCATGCCGTCGTCCAGCACAATCACATCGGGCGCGAACCGGCTGCAGGCAAGCATTCCGGTTGCGCGCCTGTCCTTGCCGACGACTATCGGCACTCCCGGCAGCGTTCGTGCGAGCATGATCGGTTCGTCGCCGACTTCGGTGCTGTTGGCCATAATTCGCTCGCCGTCCGACGCCACGATAGCACCCCGCGCCGATCCGCCGTGGCCGCGCGACAAGACAGCGACTCGCTTGCCCTGGTCCGCCAGCATCCGGCAGATAGTCTGCACGGCAGGAGTCTTGCCGGTGCCGCCAAACGTAATATTGCCCACGCTGATGACCGGCACGCCTAGACGAAACCGCTTGCGAACCCCCACCTTGTAAGCCGCGAGATAGACCCACAGACCGCCGCAATAGACAAGCGACAGCGGCCACATCAGCGCCCTGATCACCCACGCGAACACGCCGCGGTTTTCACCCAGCAGCACGGATTCCAGGTAGCGGCTAGGCATGACCATCACCATCGAGATAGGTAGCACAGAATAGATCGGAATGTGCTGCGTCGGCACTCCGCGCAGGAGGTTTCGCCCTCAAGCAAGCCCTCCACCTCATGAGAGGACGCACCTGAACTGAGCCCTCCGCCGGCAGGTGCTCGGCGCCCTCCGGCGGCTGAACGATACAGGCATATGAGTTCGTTGGCGGTGCGCTTCGACGCGCCGAGGTTCGCCTGCATCATTCTCTCACAGCGCACACGCACATCTTCGAGAAGCGCGGGATCGCCAAGCATGCGCGTTATGCCACGGCCAAGCTCGGCGGCATCCTTAACCTCGAACCCCACACCTGCGGCCTTCGCTTGCGCGACAAGATCCTTTGCCTTGAAAGTATACGGCCCGAAGAACACAGGCTTCCCCTGCGCAATGGGCTGCAGGATGCTGTGGCATCCACGCGGGATCAGACTGCCGCCCACAAAAGTCGCGTGAGCTATGCCATACACCCTCGCAAGCTCACCGAAGGTGTCGAGGATAACGACGTCCTGGGCGCCGGTTATCGTCTCCGGGTCACTGCGCCACCCGCACGCAAGCCCCTTCGACCTGGCTATTCCGCATATCTCGTCGCGCCTCTCGATCTGTCGAGGAGCGATTATCAGCTTCAGGGCGGGATGGGCGGCTCGCGCGGCCAGAAACGCATCCATCACCGGGCCGTCTTCACCGGGGTTCGTGCTGCCTGCGACGAAGATCAGGTTCTCGGCAGAGAACTTATACACACTTAGCAATTCGCCTTTCTCGGCTTCGGTCAACGGCCGAGGAGCTTCGTCCGCCTTGCAGTTTCCAGTCACCACAACCGAGGACGGATCAGCGCCCATCGCGACGATTCTATCCGCATCGGCTTGCGACTGCATGCAGAACCGGTCGATATTACCTAACGCCCACCGATAGAGCTGCGGAAAGCGCCGTGCGCCCGCAAGAGTCTTGTCGGAGACCGTGCCGTTGATCATCGCGGTCCTGACGCCGCGCCGGTGGGCGAAATGCAGGAAGTTGGGCCATATCTCCGTATCCGTGCTCGCGAACACAATTGGTCTGACTCGGCCGAGCGAGCGAGCGACGCACGGCGCGAGATCGAACGGGTAGTAAAAGAATCCATCTGCATCTTTGACAGACTTATGCGCCATCTCCTGGCCCTTCTCAGTAGTCGTGGACATTACGACCGCGCATTCCGGCAGCGCACTCTTGAGCTCACGCACGACCGCCGCGCTTGCCACCGACTCCCCAACCGATACTGCATGAATCCAGATACGATCGCGGTCACCGATCTCGCAGGGCAGTTCAACCGCACCGAGCTGCTGCCGCCAGGAATTGCGAGACTTGCGCGAGACCAACACGCGCCACAGTATATACAGCGCAATAAGCGGGCTGAGCAGAACAAGCAGGGCGTTGTACAACACGAACATCATGCGCGCTCCTCCGGCGGCTTTGCGCCCAGAGTCTGCCATGCGCGGCGCTCGGCATTGTTTATGGCGTTCTCGATGCGAGACGCGGCCTCCGCGTCGTCCTCGTCGCCGGAAATTGACAGTGGATCGCCGAAGAAGATTACCGCGCGCGCGAAAGGATACGGCACCATGTGCGAGTCCCACGATCCCAGCCGCCAGCACGGCTTGCACGCAACCCCGACCGGCAGCACCGGACAGCCCGATCTCTTGGCAAGATAGACCGTGCCGGGCTGAACCTTTTTGGGCGGGCCTTTGGGGCCGTCGGGCGTGTGAGCCATTACACCGCCTTCCTGCAATCTGCGAGTAAGCTCCAACAGAGCCCTTGCGCCGCCGCGCCCGCTGGAGCCGCGTACCGTCCTGAATCCCCGGCTGCGCAGTATGGCGTTCTGAAGATCGCCGTCGTTCGAAAGAGACACGAGCGAGTAGAAGCCCATATTGCGGCAGTAGTAGATCGGCAGCATGGTGACGCCGTGCCAGGGCAGCACAAGCCCGCCCCTGCCATCCTCGAGTATCTTGGTCAACTTGTCCCATCCGACGATCTGGAACCGAACCGTTGCAGCAAGTCCCGTCGAGATCAGCCACAACAAACGGAAGACAAGCCCTCGCTTGATCCGCTCGCTAATCATCCTGAGCTTGTGTCGGCACATCCCCGGCGCTCCGATCTTGAGCAGCTCGAACGGTCTGCGAGCGGAATTGGGTCTTGTAGAGCTGGGCGAACACACCTTCCGTCTTGACCAGCTCATCGAAGGTTCCAGATTCGACCACGCGGCCCTGGTCGAGCACGAGGATTCGGTCCGCGTTCTTTACGGTCGACAGCCGGTGGGCAATCACGAGCGTGGAGCGGCCCTTCATGAGTCTGTCCAGCGCTTCCTGTACGACGCCTTCGCTCGCAGCATCGAGGGAAGAGGTCGCTTCGTCGAGGATCAGAATCTTGGGATTCTTGAGCAGAGCCCTGGCAATCGAAATCCGTTGGCGCTGCCCGCCGGAAAGACCGACTCCGCGCTCACCGAGCACGGTGTCATAGCCGTTTGGGAACTGTGTTATGAAGTCGTGGGCGTTGGCAGCCTTCGCGGCCTCAATTATCTCTTCCATGCCGGCGCCCGGCCGCCCATAGGCAATGTTCTCGGCAATGGATCCGCCGAACAGGATCGTCTCCTGCGGCACAATCGCCATTTGCGCTCGCAGGCTGGCGATCTTGATGTCGCGAACGTCGTAACCCTCGACAAGTATTTTGCCGCCGGTCACGTCGTAGAGTCGCGGTATCAGATCGGCGATCGTCGACTTGCCCGCCCCGCTGGGGCCGACAATGGCAACCACCTCTCCCGGCCGGATTGTGAATGAGACCCGTTCGAGGACGACCTCGCCGGGGTTGTATTCGAAGCTGACATCGACGAACTCGACGAGGCCGCGCACGTCGGTCAGGACGACGCCGTTTGGGTTGTCGACGAGATCGGAGCGGGTGTCGAGTATCTCAAAGACACGCTCCCCGGCAGCCACGGTCTGCTGGTATACGACACTGAGCCGACCGAACTGCTTCGCCGCGCCTGCGACAACAAATGCCAGCACTGCGAACTGACCCAGATTGGAAAACGATATGCTGCCTGTCACCACCATCCAGCCGCCGATCGAGATAATCAGCGCCGTCGCCACCCCGCCCATCACCTCGATGAACGGCAGCACGAGCGCGTTTCGCCGCCAGTAACGCAGCATCGCGATTAGGCAGCGCGTGTTGACCGCCTTAAAACGCTTGACCTCGTGCTCCTCCATGCCGAAGGACTTGATGATCCGTATTCCGGTAATCGACTCCTCGACCGTCGCGTTTACGTCGGCCAGCGCTTCCTGCGTCATCGTCGTAAGAGGCCGGATGCGCTTGGTTACCCTATCGATCGCGAGCGCCATCATGGGCACACAGACCAACGCCAGAGTTGTAAGCTTCCAACTCAGCATCAACATCCGCGCAAGCCCACCCACGATAAGAAGCGGGCCGTCGATCGCCTGAGTCACGATCATACTGGAGTTCTGAATGAGATAGACGTCGTTGCCCATGCGCGACATTATGTCGCCTACCCGGCTCGTATGGAAAAAGCGCATCGGCAGTGTTTGGAGGTGCGCGTAGATGTCGGCCCTGATGTCGGTGCCGACGCGGTTCGTTACCGACGCGATGAGATATGCGTTTGCATAGCTGAACAACCCCTTGGGCAGGTAGATCAGTATCATTAGCCCCGCCACAATCCAAACCAGCGCCATTCTCGCGTGCTGCGCCGCGAACCAGCCATGCGCGATGCCGAACTTGACAATCGGGATGGACGCGATCTTCTGGTTGCTGCACGCCGCCACGAACCAGTCGGTGCACTGAGCCATCAGCAGAGTGCTCCCCGTCATCAACAAGCCGCATACGGCCGCCATGATCAAACGGCCCTTATAAGCAAGCAGATACTTCAGCAGTCTCCGTGCCGGGTTCAACGCAACTCCACCAGCCAATCCAGAATCGAAAACGATTCGTATGCCATCCACGCGAACGCCGCCGACAGCAGCGCAGCGGAAGCTGCCTGGCGGTGCTCGTCATTCGCCACCACTCGCCTGAACGAAAACGCGCCGCTGCCCACAAGCCGGCCCGGGCGCGGCAAGAATCGGGGGACCCGTCGGCAATAGTCGTCGAACTCCGCCCCAAATCTTTCTCTCAGCAACCGTTCTTCGTACGCGACCGCCCCACCGTGCAGAATCCAGAACAGAACAACCCCTGCGATCAACAGGTACGGGCGATCACACATCACCAGATAGCCCAGGCTTATTAGAAAACTGCCCATATAGAGCGGGTTGCGACAAAGCGCGAACGGACCCGCGGTCACCAGGCCGGACAGCTTTGTAAGGTATCCCGCCGACCACACGCGGATCACTTCACCTACCGCCACCAGAGGCAGCCCGGTCCAAAACGCCTCGGGAGTCGGTTTCGCTACAACCAGCACGACAAGCGAGAACACCAGCAGCAGGAATGTCCGTCTTCTAAACAGGTAGTAGATTATGACAGACCCCCCATTTCGAGCACGACGCGCGCCGCACGAGCCACCGCTCCCGGCTGTCCCAGCCGCGCTCGTACATCGGCCAACTCCGATCTCATGCGCTGCGTTCGAGCTTCGTCGCGAAGTATGCTAAGCGCGACGTCGGCAACCGCCTCGGGATTGGCGTCGTCATTGATCAACTCCGGGCAGACGCCGCGGTCGGCGACGATATTGGGCATACCGATGAATTCCTCGAGAATCGACTTACGAAGGGCATATTCAAGCCGCATCGCGCGCGATCCACGATAGATTATCACCATCGGCACTCCGATAATCGCCGCTTCAAGTGTAGCCGTTCCCGATGCCGTAATCAAGAGGTCGCTGGCGGCCATGCAGTCGTAGGATCGGTTCTCGACAACGGCAATGGGCGCACGATTGTCCCTTCGTAAGTGCTCGATCAAACGACGCATGCGCTGCGCGTCACGCGCAGCCCCAACTACAAACTGGACCCGAGCAAGCTCGGCGTGCATTATCCCGGCGCACGCGACGAGCACCGGCAGATGCTGTCCAATCTCGTGTGAGCGGCTGCCGGGAAACAGGCCTATCGTGATTACTGATGGGTCAAGACCCAGCTCTCGCAGGAACTGCTCGCGTGGTGTCGACGACTTTACGATGTCGACGAGCGGATGCCCAACGAAGCGCGCATCCACTCCCGCCGCCGACAGCAGCTCCGCCGACCAATCGAACGGCGTAACGACCTTGCCGCCGCACGCGATCAGCTTGGCCGCGTTCTTCGGTTTCCTGCGCCACGATGACGGAGGAAAGTAATAGACAACGCGGATGCCGTTTCGATGAGCGATCTGCCCAAGGCGGATGTTGAACGCACCGAAGTCGATGCAGACGAACAAATCCGGCCGCCGCGCGAGTATCAGCCGACGCAACCGGATGTATTGCAGCGACGTCCGCGGAAGCGATGCAAGGGTCGTCGCTATGCCGATCGTCCCTCCACCGCTCGTATCGACGGCGATCTCGACTCCCGCCGCACGCATTCTGGGTCCGCCAGCGCCCCAAAACCGCAGTTCCGGATCGATGCCGGCCATGGCCGAGACGAGATGCGCTCCGTTGAGATCACCCGACGATTCACCCGCGCTTACTGCAATCGAGCGCTCCACGACTACGCCACCGCCCTTCGATGCGCTCGTGCTTCGCGGCTCAAGGCCGGCGGACCGCTCAAAGCTCCCATCAGAACCGCGGCGTTTCGAGCTGACGCCCGCCGTATCCCTCGCGAACGCTGCGGATGAAATCGAGCAGATAGTCCAGCTCCTCGCTCGGCTCGATCTGCCGCTCTATAGCCTCGAGGGCTTGCGTGACGTTGAGGTTCGACCTGTAGAGGAGCTTGTAGGCCAGCCTGATGTCCGCGCGCACCTTTGGCGATACGCCGCTGCGGCGAAGGCCGATGACGTTGAGGTCGCAGACCTTCGTCGGCCGGCCGTCTACAATAGCAAACGGCGGCACATCCTGAACGACTTTCGACATTCCACCTATCATCGCAAGCCGGCCGATCCGCACCTTCTGGTGCACGCCCACAAACCCGCCGAACACGACCTTGTCCTCGATAACCACGTGACCGCTGACTCCGACATAGTTGGCCATCGTGATATTGTCGCCGAGCTTGCAGTTGTGCCCCACGTGGCAATAGGCCATGAGCATGTTGTTGTCGCCGAGAACTGTCGCTTCGCCGTCGCCGCTGGCGCGGTGGATGGTCACGTATTCGCGGATGATGTTGCCGTCGCCGATCCGGACGAACGTATCTTCGCCGTGGAACTTCTTGTCTTGAGGCTCACCGCCAAGCACCGCACCGGACATGACCAGGCAGTCCTTGCCGATGCTGACGTTGGACTCGATGACTACGTTCGAATCGACGCGCGTGCCGTCACCGATCTGGACATTCTTGCCTATGACCGAATGGGCGCCTATCGAGACGCCCTGCCCTAATTGGGCGTTCGGATCGATTATCGCGGTCGGGTGTATCTGCGTCGAGCATTCTTGCGGCTTCGTGTTGGCTTCCAGCCTTTTCTTGTCCAGCGCGCTGTTGCTGGGTTCTTTTCTTCGGTCCCGCTCGACCAGCGCGAACATGAACTCCCCTTCGCAAGCGACGTCGCCATCCACCCGCGCCGTAGCCTTGACTTTGCCGATGTTTGACTTCGTCGCGATCAGTTCCACGTCTGTGACGAGGGTGTCGCCCGGCAATACCGGCTTGCGGAACCGCACTTTGTCCATCCCGCCAAAATACGCGAGCTTGCCCTCGTTGCCGGTCATAGACAGCAGCAGCACGCCGCCGACCTGTGCCATCGCCTCGCACACGAGGACTCCCGGCATCACGGCGTGGCCCGGGAAATGGCCCTCGAAAAACTCCTCGTTGATCGTCACGTTCTTATAGCCGCGCGCGCTTTTCTCGGGCACCAATTCGAGGATTCGATCCACAAGAAGAAACGGGTAGCGGTGCGGCAATACGTCCCTTATCTGTTCAATATCCAGCATGAAACCCCCAGCCCATTCGCGATTAGGATTTTGGATTTGGGATTCAGTTCGCCGTCAGCGCGTGAGACAGCGGTTTGCGGGCCGAGTTGCCAACGGAGCGCAATATCTGCTTGGCGAACTCGATGTTGAGCGCGTGGCCGGACCTTACGGCCAGAATCTCAGCGCTCAGGAACCCGCCCACGAGCGCCAGATCGCCGACGATGTCCATCACCTTGTGCCTGACCAGCTCATCCGGGAATCGCAATGGCGAGCTCATTCTGTCGCGCCAGATCACTATGACATTTTCCAGGCTTCCGCCGCGCGCAAGCTCCCTGCCCAAAAGCTCCTCGACCTCCTCGTAGAGCACAAACGTGCGGGCGGGAGCGATCTTTGTGCCGAAATCACGCTCGTTGATGGTATAGTTGGATGTCTGGCAACCTATGAGCGGATGGTCGTAGTCCAATACGTAGGTGATCCTCATTTCGGGCGCTGGAACGGCAAGAATGAACGAATCCGCGCGTCGGACGCATATCGGCTCGGTGATCGCGATCCGGTTGCGCTCGGCAACCTGCTCGATCCGCCCGACGGATTGGATGGCTTCGACGTAGGGCGCGGCGCTGCCGTCGAGAGCCGGCGTCTCCCCGCCGTGCACTTCCACATAGGCGTTGTCCACGCCGGAGCCGTGCAGAGCGGCCATAAGATGCTCAACAGTCAGCACTCGAAAGCCGTTGAAGCCTATTGTGGTGCCGCGCGAAGTGTCAACGACGTTCGACGCAAGCCCCGAAACCGTCCGCAAGCCGTGGCGAAACACGATGCCCGTGTTCTCCGGGGCCGGGTGAATCTCCACGGCGGTCTCCCGGCCGCTGTGCAGGCCCCTGCCGGACAGCGCCACGCTGTCGGCCAGGGTCGTCTGGAACACGACGCCGTTCTCACGCGACATGCGCGCTCTTTTTGTCCCATTCACACTCAAAATCGTCATTGCGCATCCTCTACGCTGTTGCGAAGCCGCTCGATCTCCGTTTCCAGAGCTTTCAGCCGCTGCAGCACCTCGGGCAAGTGAAGTCGTGCCGCCTGCACACGCTTCTCGAGCCGATGGTCCCTGGCGGGAAAGCCAGACACAATCGAACCCTTCGCCAAATCCCCCACGACGCCGGCCCTTGCCGCGACCACGCAATCATCCTCGATAGTTACGTGGTCCTTAACGCCTGCCTGTCCGGCCAACGTAACATTATCCCCTATTGTGACGCTGCCCGCCACTCCCACAAGCGCCACAATAACGCAGTTTTTGCCGATCTTGCAGTTGTGTGCGATATGCACGAGATTGTCGATCTTGGTGCCGCTGCCGATCACGGTCGCACCGGTCTTGGCGCGGTCGATTGTCGAATTGGCGCCGATCTCGACGTCATCGCCTATCTCCACCGTTCCGGCGTGGGGCAGTTTGACGTGCTGGCGTCCCTGGCATGTGTATCCGAACCCGTCGGCACCGATGACCGCGCCGGCGTGCAGGACCACGCGTTTGCCCAGCGAACAGCGCGCGTAGACGACTGCGCCGGGGTACAGCCTCGATCCCTCGCCGATCTTTGCGCCCTCGCCGACATAAACATTCGGAAATAGCACGCACCCGTCTCCGAGAACCACATCCCTGCCCACGTAGCAATTCGCGCCGACGGCCACGTCCTCTCCGAGCGACACGCCCGGCTCCACTACGGCTCCCACGCCGATACCGGGTGGAGGCAGAGTCTCCTCTACGCGAAACCGGTTCAGCACAATCGCGAACGCCGCAACCGGATCAGCGGCGGTTATCATACTCTTGCCGTTGCGCAATGCTCGCTGCGCGCCTGTTGAGGGATCGCGGCCCGTTACGATGCAGCTTGCCTGCGACGCCATAGCCAGCTCCAAATACCGCTTGTCGGCCGCCAATACAACGTCGCCGGGGCCGGCTTCGTCAACGTTGCCGACTCCGCAGACCGTGATGTCGGGGTCGCCGTGCACTTCCCCATCGATCAGCGCCGCAAGTTCCGCTACGGTTGCCTTCATTTCTTATGAACTCCCCGATCCGCCGGAAACCGGACTCCCTGCGTGCCAACCGCGCTTCTTGATGAGAGCGGCAAATGAACCTGTCGCGTCCTTGGTGGACCGGCCGGACCGGTCGAAAACCACGTGCAGCCCCAGACTGGACGCCAGATCCAATACCATCGAAGTGACGTCGTCGTCAATTCTGACTTGCAGAGCCGAAATCGCGGCGCTCAAATCCGCCTCATCGTTGGATTCCACCGCAAAAAGGACCGGCGTGGAACTCGGTCCGAGCTCGCTTGCGATCTCGGCCCGCGCGGACGCAATGTCCTGAGCGATAAGCCTGCGCTGACCAACCTCGTAAGCATCAACCTGCTGCGCTACGCGGTCCCGGGCATCCTTGCGCAGAGCATCGATCTTGGCCTGAGCTTCACCCATGATGCGCTTCTTGGCCGCGCTGTTCGCGGCTTCGAGTTTCGCGAGCTGTTCCTCGGCGTCGTCCAGCCGCTGCACGACAGCCTCTTTGTCCGCTGCGCCGGCGCTCTTTTTGCTAATGTCGGCTGCAGCCCGCGCGGCAAATACCTTCATACGCGCATTGACCAGATCGGAACCGTAGGTCTGATCGATCGCCTTAGCTTCGGCAGCGGCTGCGCGTTCTATTTCTCGAGCCTCGGATTTCCAGCTCGTTTCGGCGCTCCTGAGCAACTGCGCCCTCATAGCATCGCACCGCGCCTGCAAGGCCCGATACTTGTGCGCCTCAAGCGCGTCAAGCGCCTCCGAGGCATCCTCTGCCGCCTTCGCCGCAAGTTCGCTTCGAGACCGGCCCGGCGCAACAGCGCGCGACACACGCGTGCCGTCGATCGGGCGCATGGACGTGTGGTCCGCTACCGCTTCGCCGGACAGCACCGCTTTCATATCGCTGAGAGCCTTCCAGCCGGGATGCAGCCTGGAAAGCTCAGCCTTATCAACGTACACAACCGCCGCTGGTCGGGGGCGATTCACACCCGCCGCCACAGGCGGCGACCCGGCCCAGCCGAGCGCCGCCGTCAATACAACCGCCGCGGCGTAATAAACCATTCGCAATATCAAGACTCCACACAGATCAGCGGATGTGCCGCTACTTTCGGTCAAGACGCAGGACTACGTCATCGGTGATGTCGATGCCGCCGTATATGACGACCGCCTTGTCCAGCACAAGGCTGAGTCCCTTCGCCTCGGCTACTTTGGCGACGGCGGCGCGCACCTCGGTATCTATCTTACCTTGCAGTTCCATCGCCTTGTTCTGGTACTGCGTATCGTAGTCCTTGGAGAGTGCGTTGAACATTTCCTTGGACCTCTTCTGCAGGTCCATCAACTCGTTGAGACGGGCTTTTTGCTGCTCGTTCGGATCCTTGGCTTCCTGCAGCTTCTGGAGTTCGTCGTACTTCGACCTGTCGAGCTCGACGAGCGCCTTGATCCGCGCGTTGTCGGCATCGGTCGGTTTTTCCTTGGTGGAAAGATCGATCAGTTCCTTGATCTCGTTCTCATCGAGCATCTGGTTCTGGCTGCGTATGTCGAGCTTCTTCCTGAGCAGGTTCCCAAAGGCATCGAGCTCCTCCTTGTATTGCTTGATTCGAGGAGCGTTGTCGTCGATTTTGGGAGCATCCACTACCCCGATTTTCAGCTCCGGCGGCGGTGCGGCCGACGCTCCGGCCCCAACTATGGCAGCCACCGCAAAACCACAAGCCAGAATCAACCCCATCTTGCGGAGTCCTAACATTCCGTGCACCTCTCCATAGACATTGCGGGGGCGCTGCCCCCGCTGAACCGATTATAGCAGAAACAGAACTCACCAACAACCGAACGACCTGGCGCGCTGAGACACACTAAGCCATTGAGGAAAGACGCTTGCTTTTTTGCGGTATTGCCGTCGGCAGGCAGTTGACGATTGGAAATTACAGGAGGCAGCGGCAAGGAGCCTGCGCTCGTACAGCAGATTCCTCGCTCTCTTCGCAATGACGGAAAGCACGTCCTGTAATCAGAGCAACGCATTGCGCATCTCGCGCAACGAAGCGCGCGTCTTGCAAGACCGATTGCGCCTTTTGCAGGACGGATCGGGCGTCTTGCAGTTCGCTAGCCGCGGTTTCTAGAACGCCTGGCCCATGCTGAAGTGGGTTCGGCCGCCCTCGCTGCCGACGCCGTAGTCGAGCCGCAGATGCCCGATCGGGGTCGCTACCCGCATGCCGACGCCAGCGCCCACGTGGCCTTCGAACGTTTGGGACTGCGGGAGCTGAGTAACGTTCACCTGGTTTCCGCCAGCCCACGCATCGCCGTAATCGACGAACACGACACCCGCGATGCCCTGTGCTATCGGTTTGCGCACCTCGACCGTCGCCAGCACCATTTTGGTTCCCCAGAACCTGTCCTCGCGGTAGCCTCGGAGGCTCTCGGCTCCTCCGACAAAAAACTGCTCGAAGAACGGAATCTCGCCTCCCGCAAATCCAGCGCGCAGCCTAAGGGCAAGGGTCGTGCGCAGGTCCTTCGGATTGGTCTTCGGGCCGCCCTTGCTAAAGTAGCGCCGGATGTCCACAGAGCCTTTCTGGAAGTTTCCCTTCACCGGGAACGGCACAAGCTTTTCCACCAATGGAGTGGGCGTAACGACCTCTCTCTTGAAGCCGTTGGCGTTAACCGATCCGATTTCTATCGATATACCGTCGTAAGCGCCCGCCGCCGGATCCAGATCGAAATCCCTGGTGTTGTGCACCAGCCGCACGGATCCGCTCCACACCTTGCCGTCCTGGACGAGCCTGACAAGGTCGCTGTAGACGACCTCGCCGGGCGTCGAGCTCACGATCTGCAGCAAGCTAGGATCGGTGCTGACGTCGTCGTATTTGCCGCCGACGAAAACCCTAGTCTTTTCGGTGATGGGTCGGCTGACGGTAATGTCTCCGCCCTTGTGCCGCTCATTGTAGTTCTGATCGTTGGCGAAAGTGTCGCTGCCGAATATGCCTGAGGAGAACCGGTACAGGATTCTGTTGTAACCGTTGACCGACAACGACGTATGCTTCTTATCTATCCACGGCTCGTAGAAGCCGATCTCCTCGCTGGCCGGGCCGCCGACAGCCTCGCTGGTTCCCTGTTGGTAGAGCAAGTTGAGACCCTGAGCGCGGCCGCGGAAGTTCGTTTCAGACAGACGGGCCTGGCCGACCAGCCTCTGACGCGAACTATAGCCGAAGCCGAGGGAAATCATGCCCGTCTTTTTCTCCACGACGGGAATGGTGATCTTCAGCAAGCCGATTTCCGATCCGGGCGTAATCTGATAGGGCTTCACCTCCTCGAGGATATCGAGGTTATAGATGCGGATTATGTCCTCGTTAAGCACCTTCGAGTTGAAAACCTTGCCCGGCTGGGTTTTCATCTCGCGCAGAAGTGCATACGACTTGGTCTTCCTGTTGCCCGTTATCACAACGGACTCGACGCGACTGACCAATATCGGAACGGTCAAGACTCCGGTCTTGGGATCGATGCCGATGTCCTCGGTAACATAGGCCACGTAGCCCTGGTCGAAATAGTATTGCTGGATCGCTTCGATGTCCTGGTTGAGCGTCGTCGTATTGAGGACCGCTCCGGGTTTCGTCTTCATCAGCGATGTGATCTTGTCGGCGGCAATGGGTTCCGAGCCGAGAACTTTGATCTCGGTGACCCTGGGGTTCTCGGTGACCTCGTAGGTGACCTTAAGGCCGCCCGGCACTTCCTCCGTGTGCGGCGTAATGGCGCTGAAATACCCAAGCGCGGTAATGGCGGCGCGGTCCTTTTCTACAGCCTGCTCGGTATAGTCGTCGCCTGGTTTGAGCGAAACGGCATTGCGGATGGTGTCGGTGTTAATGTTGGTGTTGCCGCTGATCGCCACCTCGACCACCTTCTTAGTCTGAGCAAAACTGGGGCTCACGGTGAACGTGAGAGCTACGATCATTACCAGCGCCGATATGCGATTGACACGAAACATTCCGCCTTGTCCTCCTGAAGATCGAATCGTCGGTCCATCCAGCCGGCCGCAACCGGCATTATGATACTATACGCAGCACTTGAGTTCAACCTGCCGTGCTGCGGGCAGAGATGTTCGGGGCCGAAAAGCGTTCCGCAGCATCGACGAGCATCTATGTCCAGGCTATCCTTCGATGTACGCGCCGAGCCTCTTGCGCAGCATGTTCCTCGCACGGGCCAGGCGAGTCTTGACCACATCGACGGAGAGGTCGGTCACGGCAGCAATGTCCGCGTAGGAGAGCCCGCGCAGGTCTCGCAGAACAGCCACTATTCTATAGTCGTCAGGAAGACTGCCTATCGCCTGCTCGATCATTTCTTTAAGTTCCTTGC
>Ga0272448_1000733_pt1 | contig 48170 bp, 39 predicted proteins | sample YNPCB0191_FD_202220 | JGI IMG/M metagenome (GOLD analysis project Ga0272448, IMG submission 202220) | Hot spring sediment microbial communities from Yellowstone National Park, WY, United States - YNP-CB-019-1 | ecosystem: Environmental > Aquatic > Thermal springs > Hot (42-90C) > Sediment... | reverse complement strand
AGTGCGTAGAATATTATTAAATACGTAGAGAAAACTAGCTTCTGTTGGATCTTTGAGCGTGATAATGCTAGGAAAGAAAACTTGCGGTTTGATGTGGTCTTGCTGATTGATACGATTGGTGGTTTCCCCTTTGGAATCATTTTCACCTTTAGAAATCATCGTTCCATTTTCATAAGGAGCATTAAGAGTAAATGTTTCGTGTGACTCATCAAATGCTGTAATAGAAAATGCCGTATCGACAACAACTTTTGATTTTTCAGATCCAGAATCACCAATAGCAAAGCCGTAAATAATACAATCGGGATTATTCATGGCAAAATTGACATTGTATTCACACTCTTGAGCAGTCATCAAACCATAATTACGCAGCAATTCGCGACCAACTAAACGCTCTGGAGTAGACTGTTTGCGCTTGAACATAGATATACGGCTAATAGTAGTGCTGTCTTCGATTCCCGCTCTGACTCGTGCTTTATTGAGTTCTCCGTCGGTCTGAAAAAGAGGATAAGATTCGGTAACGCGGATAGTGAGAAAATGGGCATATTTTCCCATAGGTTTATAGGGAATTTCGGTTAGAAACAATTTAGCATCAACGGTCGTTAAAAATGACAATGACATGGTGAAATCTCCCTTGATTAATTGTTTGTTTTGGTCAAAATTTGTTTGAAATTTATCTCTACTCGTTTTCACGATCTGATTCCGGAGAGTTTTCATGATTTTGGGCATTTTCTTTATCATCTTCCAGACGATATAGAAATTCACAAGTATCTCGAATTAGGTTGAGTTGGCGTCCTGCTAAACGAGCGCGATCGCCTGCAAATGATTTCTCAAATACCTCCACAACAAAATACCGTGCAAAATCTAAAATCGCTTGTCGTTCTTCTTCACGTTTACTTATTACCCAACGTCCTTCAGCAGTAGAAGCACGAACGCGGTCCATGAGTTTAAAAATTTCTGCTGCAACCGCTGCAATTAATGTTTCTCCATGAAACACGCTTGACTCAGCTTTGAGTATAGTTTCAGCCGCAATATTAATCGGTTTTAAAATAGCATTAGATTTGGGATTATAACGCCTATTCGCTCTATAAAAACGGCGATAAAGTTCTGTTAATTTTTGAGGATGATTGAGACTTGATTCTTGTTGTATAATTAATTCTTCTTTCATAGGGTCAAATTTGGCATAAGGGTCAAAACAAGGGTAAAAATAATAGGTATAAAGCCGAATTTTTTCAATTCTGGCTGTTTCTAGTTTTTGCTTGCGTACCCAGCGATTGAGATAAGAGAAGACATAAAGCGGACTAGTTTCAAAATCCTGCGCTAGTTCTGTAAACTTTCCCCAGTTGGGATCGTAAACCGACTTTTCCCTTCGTGCATTTACATCTAAATGAATGGCGTAAGCAGCAGTCAAAACATTTAGAGGCGCAGGGTATTGAATATCGTTTTCGTTCCAACCTTCGAGAATGTAATCTAAACGAAATTTATCTCTTTTTACTAAAGTGCGAAAGGCATAGGGTGCACTATCAAAAAAAACAGTTTCTTCAAATTCTGCACCATCATTAAATGGTGGAATTGGCGATTCGGAAACTACTGTTTTCACATCTAAAATTATTGGAAAAGTAAGCGCTAACCAGCAAGGCATTATCCAAGATCCTGTATTGGTGTTTTTTTGTTTTGGTGGTTTGGTGTTTTTTTGTTCTGGTGGTAGTGCCATAAAATAAAATGTTAAAGGCTCATCCTCCGGATAAGAAAGTTTAAAGGTTTTGCTATCTGGGTTTTCATTTATTAAGAAAGCGTCCACACTTTGATAATTTTCCTTTTCTAAATGTGCTTGCAAATCTTGAGTAATAAAATGATTGCGGATACTTGTGTCAAAGCGAGTTTGAGCTATTCTACTATAAACTTTGTGCAAGAATTTGTTAGTTTCTGGAGTGAAGTAATAGGTAGGGTATAAATATAGATAGCGATAGTTACTGTCTTCAAAAATTTTTCCGACTGCTTGGGTTTGATTCATCAGAATTTGCCTGAGCATGATTTCCAAACCAGCAATACTGGAAATATGGCGCTTGGCATCAGAACCACCTAACATTTGTTTGTTGGTGTATACTTGCGGTGTAAATAAAACTGCTGATTCCATTTGTTCAGTTACTGTGTAAGCAGAATGAGAAATTGAACATATTAATTGCCGTCCTCGTCCTGATTTCTTAGCAGCATTATAGTTATTTAATTCCTTTAGAAAATTCTCAGTTCGAGTGTGAGGTGAGAGTTGTTGGTCTACAGTTGGTAACATTACAACTTGCAACACCCACTGCCTTAAATCTTCCCAGCCGTCAGGGAATTTATACTGTGCTAGTATGGGAGAGATGATATTAGTCAAGTAGTTAATAAGTTGCGTGCAAGTTTGGCGTACATCTTCAATACCTGGATTTTTTTGAAGGTATTTAGCTGCTATATAATACCATTCATAAGGAGTTCCACCGGTATCACTAAGGTCCTGAATGTGACGAATTTCCTGAGTATATTGTTCTAAGTTCCAAAATTTAACTATCTCATCAGTTAAATCGAGAGTAGGTATTGAGGGTGAGTTTTTATTTTTTTTAGAAACTGCTCGGATACGATTAACTATTGCATTCCAAATTTTGCGACTGACTAAATCACAAAATTCCGCTATTTGGTCGATGCGGATATCATCAGAGAATTCAAAATTTTTTACAGGTAAATTTCCTTGTTTTTGACGTTTGACTAAATTGACTAATTTTTCACTGCGACTTCTAGCACGAGATTTTTTTTGAGAATTTACAATCCTTAGCGTTGCATCTAAAGCTACTTGCATTAAGCTGGGAGGATCAAAAAATAAGTCGTAATATTCAGCATATTTTATGCCTTTACCATCTCGATTAAATCCTGTTTGCTTGAGTTTTAACTTTTCTGTGCAAAGGGATTTAATTTTATTAACTACAAGCTCTGGTAAATTTTCTGTGGAAACAGGAGGAGCATGACGTGTAGCTAAATAAATCACGCCTGTTGGTAAATACAGCAAAGGTTCGTAGTATGTCTGTGTGTCTGTATTTAGAGTAATATGAGCTTGAATTAAAGCGTTGTTGACTATATTAGTTAATACGCCTCGATTTTCAGCTATGCTGTGATATGTAAGTTTCAGCTGTCCATCACTTAAATTATGGATAATCTCCTTTAGTCTAGGATTTTCTGCATCTTGGGGGCGTTTAACAATAGAAGCAAGAGAATCAGCTAAACAAGTTAAATCAGACAAACTACGGAGGGTACGGTCTTTGAGAGCAGGGTCCAATCCAGATTCAGAAAAATTCCAGTTAGTATCCCAGCGTCGTTGAGCGTTATAAGCTAAGCATAACAAGTCGTCTAGATAATTCTGATAAGTTTCTGGATGCTTTGGGTCGATGAACTTATCCAGTCCTAACTGTCTGATTTTTTCATCAATAATTTGGCGATGTTTTGCTGGTGATAATCTGCGGCTATTTTCCGGTACATCGGGGAATTTTTCAAAGTCATGTAAAATAAACCCTGCAATTGCTATGCGTCGTTCTTTTTCTTCTACTGCTCGCCTAACTGTTGTATCGAGCTGCTGTAAACGTCTCTCTATGAGGTTAGCTGGAAATAATCCATTTAATAAGTGTGCATTTAGCGATTGATCGGCAGCGTTATTTCGTCTAACTTTAGTTAGACCTTCTGTCTGTCTTTGTTGGTCGATTGTATCAAAAAATTTACCGCCTTTAGCAGTCACGCCGGTTGCTATTCGTAGCAGATTTGGTAAAACATAATTGGCAAAATCTGCCATGACTGGATCGCCAGGATTTTGTGCTTCAATAGCTTCACGCAAGAGTCTCAGGGTCAGTAATTCTTCTTGAGTTTCGATAGTGCGATCGCTATTCCCCTCAAAACCAAAATCATGATTATCTAAGTAATCCACACTTCATCTCCTTTGCTTTTCAAGGTGTATGCTAGTGTATCTAGCAGTAATGCAGAGTGACCAAAAGCGATCGCATAAGGTGCAGTAACATCATGAAAGCTATAGCGATCGCTGATGGGATAAATCTGAAAATGCATTGGTAGACGCAACCGCATCCGCACGTCTGAGACCGGACGACGAATTACATAACAAACCAAAGCTTTTTTTCTCAAACATTTGTTAATTTCCTCAATCCAGCGGTTTTCTGGTTGCCAAATTTCTATACCCTTTAGAATTTGAACCTTCCAAGCATCAGCAATTACCTGTAAATCTTCAGAGTAGATAAATTTCCAGTTGAGACGTTCCTCACGATAGGAACGTAACTTCATAAATGCTAAACAATGATCAAATCTTCCTTTGGGGATGGGTTGTCCGATGCGTTGTGCGGTTTCTTTCAGCATCTCTATAAATGCTGTTTCCGTCCACATGTCAATTTCTAAATTACTCAAAATCCCCGGTAGGTCGTAGGTTTTGAACCTATCTGCTTCGTTTGCTTCTGTTAAATCGTACAAACCACATTGTAAAGGACTAGAACCCCGAAAACTAGCAGCATCTTCAGCGATGGGGTTCCCTGCTGATTTTCCGGAAAGTTTTTGCCAATCTTGTTTCCATGCGCAAATGCGTCCAGCTACAGATTTCAAGCTAGTTTCAAATACTTTTTCACACGCTTGTTGAAACTGTTCTCGACTTCGGGCATACTGTTGTTGAATTGTGGGATTGTTCAGTCGATGATACAAGCAAAATGACTGTACTGCGCCCCAACGGCGATAGTAGCCTTGAAAATCATTAATTTGGCGATATTGCTCTTTGATAATATTTTGAAAAGTCAGGCGATCGCAAACACAATTAACTGTTAAAGGTGGAGACTCTACTTGAAACAAACGCTCTACTAAAAAATTAGGAACAAGAGCATAAGCTGTGAAGTTTGCAAATTTAATTTCCTGACCTTCTTGCTTATATCCATCGTGTCTTCCTAACCTTCCTAAGCGTTGGATAAAATTTCCCGCGTCAAAAGATTCAAAAATTAGAAAATTAATTTTAAAGTCTACACCAACATCTATCGTACTAGTACCGATAACTAAGTCAGCAGCAAGGCTTTGCTCTCTTGTACTTTGACTGGATAGGCCTGTATTTTCTCTCACTTTTAAATCATAAGGCTGTAAAATTTTTTGAAAAAATGGAGTTAGTCGCTTGACTACTGCAATAGAATTGAGAATAATTGCACCTTTGCTTCCTGGATATTGTTGAAATTGGCTGACAATCAGTTCGCTATTTTCTTTTAACCAAGTTTCAGAAGCTTTGCCAGTAGGTTCTAAGGAAATAAAATTTAGTGAAATCGTTCGTGCTACTTGTCGCCACGCCTGAGATTTGAGTTGCTGTTCTTGTGCTGGGGTGTCAGGAAATTGATATTTATTTTGTGCTTGGGGATTGATTTCTCGACACCGAAATCCTGCTATTTCTAATTTAGAAATTAAATTTTTGTCTGGTGTAGCAGAAAGAAATAAAAATTTTTTGCCACGATTGGTACAGCGAATTAAAAGCATTGTATTAATAATGCTAGCAATTTGGGGAGCTCCAAAAACATGAAATTCATCAAATATAAATAAGTCAAAATCTTTATCAATTTTTCCCCACAACTGGTCGGGACTGTCGCCATGAATAATGTATGCACCGTGATGTAGGTAATGGAAAATGTCGGGGTTAGTTAATAGTACTTCTCGTTGACCGGCGAGAGTTGCGATCGCTGCTTTTTTTCTCAATCCTTCATTTTCTGCGTAAGTTTCTAAATCCGCACTGCTAAGTCGCGCGATTCGCGGTTGCTCTGGGAACTGAAATTCTTCTACATAACTTCTAATTTGTATTTCTTGGTCACGAGCGAGTTCGTTAGTTGGGTAAAGTCCAATCGCGCAAAGTTCACCTTGAAGAACTTCTAAATAAGCGGCCAAACTTTTACCATCACCAGTCATAGCAGTATTAAATACTACATCAATATCTGCAGTGCGCAGAGCTTCTAATGTTGCTGCTTGATGCCAAGAAAGTGACCAATTTTTAGGTAATTTCACGCCATTAGGGGTGGGTATGGTTTCAGAATAAATTGGTTTGAGAGTAATTTTGTAACTTTCAGACATGTGAGGTTATTTGTCAGAGAAACGAATATATATCAGCGATCCAGCAGTTGATGGCATCAAGTAAAAAAGTTCCCAATTTATTGGGACAACCTGCTAAGTTATAAAAATCTCACCGTCTGGAAGTTTGATTTGATTGAATTGCATTGCAACTGCCATGATTCCTGATAATCCAGGTAATATTACGTATTCTTTCCTCGCATCATTGCACTCTATAGTGATGGGATAAGAACTAATTCCTTCTTTTTGTAACTGTAAAAGGATCTTTGCATTTTTTATCGGACAAATAATTACGCCGGAAAGGAATTTTTTTTCCAATTCTTGTAGTAAAGGAGTAGGGCGAACAGCACCTTCTAGTTTTCGTTTAATTTGTATGTTTTTGAATGCTGTTAATTTATTGATATGGTTTTGAAAAAAATCCTGATAGGTATCGTGATAGCGCAGATAAAAGCTGATTTGATATATATCTTGAGCACGAGATTTAATTTCAATAATTTTGTCTTTTTTTTCAAATTCGTAATATCTAAGGAGATGAATTGGATCTATGGTGGTTTCGTCTAATTCATCTAATAAAAGACCGTGAGGATCGGAAATTTCTAGACCAGTGAATAAACTATTTCTGAATTGAAAAAGAGAAGAGTAGCTAGCTTGCCAAATTTCAGCAAATTCTTTTAAATCTGCAACTATTTCTGGGTTGTTTTGAAATAGTTTGTCATATTCATCTAAAGTTGTTCGCTGAGCTTGGATATCTTCCCAATCCTCTGGATATTTAGTTCGGAGGTAAGTTTTGACGAATGCTTGACCTCCTGGTAAAAACTTCCACTTATTTTGAAGTTCAGCAATTGTTTTCTGAGAAATATTTTCAGCACCAGTTAATGTCATCATCCGCTGACGATAATATTCCCAGTCTCTTTTTCCTCCAAAGATTGTTCTTAAACTATTAAATAATTGAGGTATATATTCACTACCAGACAAACCTTTCAGTTGTTTTTCCAGTTTTAATAAAGGACGTGCAATTTCTAAAAAAGCTTCTGAACGCCAATAAGCAGTTAAAAATGGTTTATCTAAACAGCTTAGCTTTTGCAAACTTTCTTTGAGTGCGGTACGTCCTCCAGTGGTATCTAAAGAAGATAGACCTTCTTCCCAAGCTTTTTCTGGTAGATAGGCGATCGCCCAGGATGGTACATTAGTCTCCTGCTTACCCAAAACTCGTCCTACCCTACCTATTCTCTGCCAAAATGCAGCGCGATCGCGAGCAGAAAATATCAACCAGTCCAGATTTTGACGCTTTGTGTTTTCATTCCTTTCAAAGTTAAACCCAACATCCACAGTACTAGTTGCCAAAATAATTGGTTTTTGTGCTGCTAATTTCCGTTCTGCTATTGGTGTTGAACCTGTAATTCGCCCAAATTTTCCTTCCAAACCTTTTGTTTTGAGTAAATCAGCTAATCTATTAATATTATCTTTCGAGTCCAAAATTACTGCACCATTTTCTGTTGGTTTTTTTCGCCATCTTCCAAGAATTTCATTTACTATTTCTTGCAATAAATTATCTCGCTGCAGTGCCGGTCTTAACTCTAAATTAACTGCTGTTTGTGAAGGTAAAAGATAAGAGTCTTTGCTTTCACCGTGAATTCTGACAACTTTTACACCCTGATTGGCTAAACTTTCTAGTGCTGCTTCACAAGCTGGTTCTGGTGTTGCTGTTAATAAAACAACTTTTCTACCATGCCGAAAAAAGCCGAAAATATGATAATATGCCAGATAAAATAGCAACCCAACTAATTGTTTAGCATCGTAGAGGTGAAACTCATCAAAAATAACTGTAGCAAACTGGGCGTAGAAACTACTGGCAATATTATCCCGGTCTAAATTGTTGTAAGCAAAAAAAGTGGCATAATAAAAAATATCAGGATTGGTAACCAACAAAACAGGTCTATTTGCTCCTACTTCTGGAAAAATTGTTGCTGGATTGCGGAGAAAATTATATAACTTTTCTCCAGAACGTTTACCCACTTTTTCCTCTGGCCAATCTTTGATACTGCGTGCAGAAGCTGTCTTAACCACGTGGGGTAAACCTGCATCTTTGACAAATTTTTCTGCAGCTTCTGTTTGTTGTTCTACTAACGCATTGGTGGGAGCAATGTAAATAGCATTTTGACGCGGATGATGAAGTAGAACGGTTAATCCAGCTTTTGTTTTACCCGTACCAGTTGGTGCTAAATCCAGGATAATATCTGCATGGCGGGATTGTTCAAATACTTCTACTTGATGCTGCAAAGCGCTACCCAAAAATGATAATTCATGGGGTAATGATACACAAGCAGAAATACTGCGTGGTTCGAGCTGAATAAACAAACTTTGATTTACCATTCTTATCAACCTTTAGCGCAGAAACACAAACCTGCAGGAACAATAGCTTCTCCTACTTGCCAAGCTGCACCCCAAAATCGTAGATTTTTAATGATTGGCGCTGGAGCAATAGAAATTACATCAAAGGAAAAAAGTTGTAAAGTATGAGGTAAATCTGCAGAATTGAGGTAATATGTAGTTTGATATTCTCCTTCTGGTAAGAGGTTGACGCTCAACTCCTCAATGAGATTGACCTTGACTTTACTCATAAATTTTCCTACCCGAATATACTCGGCTAACTTGCAATTGCCAAATACCAAAGTTTGAAATCGATTACCGCGTTCGATCATTCGTAATCTTCCAGTTTGAGGAAAATTACTAGGTCTGAAACTGTTGGGTTTTGAACCTTGGCGTTCTAGTGGTAAATCTTCTCTTGCTGTTGCAACGCGATTGTTAGTCATCGCATACCAATATGCATCAGAAAGAGCATTAAATTTTTCAAATCTGTATGTAACTCTGCCATTTTTGGGTGAAGCTGGTAGTATGTAGCAGGTAGTTGCAATCGACGTTAAATCTTCTTTGTAGGTAGGTCGTCCTGTACCTTGTTGCTGAAGGCGATAAGGAGAGTTTACTAAACCTAACGCATAGGCTAAAGCATAATTCCCTATCAATCCTTCAGTGTAGTAGGTATCAGACAACTCCCTAGAAGCAAAAAAGATTGGTTCGAGACAATGTAACTCTACAAGTTTTGCTTGACTAAAAGGAATTGCTGACATAACTTCACTATACCTGTGCGCTTTCTTTGGCTTTTTTGTTTTTGCTTTTACTTGCTTTCGACTCGCTGGAAACTTGACGTAATTCCTCGTAGGTTTGATTTAAACGTTTCAAGAAGCTATCTCTTTGTTCTTCTGACCAATGATGTTCTACGTCTGCAATTAATTCTGTTAATTGTTCTTCCGATAGTTGCACCGAGACTCCCCTTCTATCTTTCCAAGTAGAAATAACTTGCTTGCAACTGTTGATGAGTCGTTTTTTATTCAAGGGATGTTCTAAAGGTTGACCCAATCGATCGTAAGTAGCTTGAACAAGCTCCAGGGAACTGGGAAGTTCGCAAATACTACCAAATACACCAATGATTTCATTTTCCATTCTTCCCACACGACTGGAAACTGCACCATAACGTGATGTAAATAGGATATTACCGATAACGTATCTCAGTTCATCAGCAGTAACGTCTTTCAAGGTAACAACATCCAGAAAATGCACTCCTGGTTTGATATATTCGCTCGTATTCAAAGCTGTGGAAGCGCTACCTTTTTCATCGCGCATCGTACCGTTTTCATAAACAGCGTTAATAGTGCGATCGCCAATAATATCAGTAGCAGGTAAAACACTAAAAGCATCCTCTGTCCACACTCTACTTTTTTGCGCACCACCACCACCTGCTGCAAAACCGTAAAGAAAACAATCTATACACATTTCACAAGGTGAATTGGTGTTCAAAGAACAAAGAGAACCATCTTTATTTGTATATAAAAGTTCGTGTGCTCTGAGATGTTCCCTTCCAAAGCGTCTTTCTGGTGCAACTTGCTTGCGTTTGGTCATTACCAAACGTTGAATAATACTTTCGTCTTCGATACTGGTTTGTACCGCTTCACTACAAAGTCTTTCACCAGAACCTTCGGTACGAAAAATAGTTTCCGATTGAGTAGTCCTTAAAACAACTAAAGTGATAAAACGTCCCTTGGGAAAATTTTCGTACTTTGTCGCCAAAACAGCAGATAATGTTTCAGTAAACATGAATAATACTCCTTGTGTAATCAATAAAATCAAAGGGATATATGATTTGTTCTCTCGTCTTCTTCTTTATTTTTCTGAGAAAGTTGCTGATAAGCTTCTTGATAGAAAAATAAATATGCTGCTTCTAATTTGTCTTGGTCTGACAACAATTTTTCCGGACGTGCTTGATAAATATCTTCATATAATTTCCGCAAAACATTGTAGAATGATTTGATTTGCTCAAACTTGGTTAAGCCAACATGATTGTCCCGAATGCGGTCTAAACGTGTATGATATTGCTGGACGAGAACGGCAAACAGAAAATCCAAATCCATATAAGATTTGTGGGAGCGAACAGCAGAGGTAAAAGCTGTAAAAGGTTCAGTTATAGAAGTCCTTTTAAAGGAACTACCTTTTAAATTCGCTTCCACAGCAATTTTAGCCGCTTCCTTGAGATAGGTAGTTAAAAGAGAATTTTCATTAGGCATAAGATTCTCCAATAATTGGTTGAGTGGTTCCTTAATTTGACTCCAAATTGCAGCAAAATTTGGTTCGTCTTGCTCTCGTAATATCCAACGTAACAAAACATAATATAGTTCTATTGGTCTGGTGCAAGCACGCGCTAAATCATATAAACAATCGTCAACTTTTTGAATACTGGCCACAGCAATGGCTAGTTTTCCAATGCACTCTAATCGTTGGCGAATTTTTTCAGCTTCTTGGCGATTATATTGTCCGTTTCCTAATAAAGGTTGTAGTGCTGCAGGTATTCCTTCTACTCGTCCGTAGACATCATCCGCTAATTCAGCTTCCAAATTTCCGCTTAAAGTAAAAGGAAAGCCAAATTCCAAAGACAAAGATAGTTCTAAAGCTAACCTCAGGGATTTGAGCAAAGAAACAGAAGCATTAGCATCTCCCCAAACTACAGGAATAATCACATGATTGTGAACAAAATCCGGTCGTTTAGGGAAAGCGAATCCAACTACTTTGTGAGACTTAAATTCAAGGATATTATCTCGATAAAGTTGAATTTCATCTACAGTTACTGTCCCACCTTCTGCATTAGTTTCAGCAGCTCTCTCTAAAAAATTACGCCAAATTCTTAATAACTCTGGTGAGGAACCTTTCGGTAAAGAAAAATGTAAATAAAGTGGTTCTTGTTTTTTGACAGTAGGAAAATTTGCTCCTAACGTCATAATTTTATACGCTGACGATGCAATGGCATCGCCCTGTCTTTTTGGTTCTTTAGCAATACCACCTGGTAAGCGATTAGAAAAGACTTGTACTTTTGTGCCGGGAGGCATATTATCAGAAGTTAAATCTTCAATATCATCCGTACTATAACCTAAAGAACATCTTTTTTTAGGATTAGCTTCTATATAGGCTTCTAAATATTTTTCTCCTTCGAGTTGATTGTTAATATCAGGTAAAATCAGCATTCTACTAACCGCTGCAATCATTTCATCAGAAGCTGTTAATGATTCCTGAGAGTTTTCTGTAATTCCAATTCCTTTTCTTAATTCAAACGATTCTCGCAAAGCTTGCTCTATAGCTTCCATTCCTTTCGTAACACCTTTAACTGCAAATAAAGGTCTTCCATACTGAGGGTCAAAAGCTTCTAAAGCAGCTCTTTGCTGTTTTGATATTCCTGTGTGCTCAGCAATTTTGTCCCAAGCTTCTTGAGGTTTTAAGTTAGCTTCTCGATAACTGAGATAGATAGCTTTTAAACCTTCAGAAATGGCAAACTCTTCGGCACTGCTTACAGGTAATAATCCTAAATTTCGGGCTTGATTAACAGCATCTTCACCAGCTTTTGTGCTCCATTTATTAACATCATTAGCAATTTTGTTTTGCTTGTAATTAGCCTTTTTTTTCTCTAAAGATGCCCGGAGGTTAAGCAAAACTTCCTCAATATTCTGCTCGATAGCTTCGGCGGCTATTTTAATACCATCTTTGGTTGCTCTTATTAATTTCTCAATATTATTACCAAAAACTTCGTCAATTTTATTTTGCCAAGCTGCGGCTATTTCTTCTGTTAAATTATCTGTTACTAACTTATCACCAACAAACAATTCTCCATGGGGAAAAATTGCCAATGGGTGTAAGTCACGTCTTTGAAAAACTTCTTCACAGGCGTTCAATAAAAGTGCTGTCAAAAAACCTCTATCTTCTATCAGATGCACTTGAAACAGACGACAGGGTTTACCAAAAGCGACTGTTAATTCTGTTTCTAATTTACGCAAACGTTGTTGTTCGGGAATTCCTAAATCAAATAAATCTGCAGCTGTAACAAATGCTGCCAATTTTTTGATATCCTCATCTTCTGGTAAGAATCTTGCTCCATCACTAACATTGTGTCCGGAATGGCGCTCAATTAATTTTCTAACTAATTCCAAATCAGCTTCTGATTTGACAAAACTAATTACGCAAGCTTTTTCTAATTGTTCTCGGAGAAATTGCTTGTCTCTGGCTAAAGTTTTAACATTTCTTCCTTGCGGGTCCAATTTATTCAAGTCATGAACTGCTGTTGCTGCTAGTATCAAACCACGTTTGTTTTCCTCGACCCCAGCAATCCCAGTAGCTGTAAGTGCGAATTGACAAGCTGAATCTAGGTGCTGTGCAAGAGTTGTTCCTGTTCTGACACCGTACTGGTGGTGATGTGCGTGATTTTCATAAAGTTTGGGACGAATTTCGCTGAAATAGGCTTCTTCTAAGCTTTGGGGAGGTCGGTTTAAAAGTCTTGTCGCTTTTGGCATACGCAAAAACTCTGATACATAATTCAGTTTATTTACAAAAATTCTGCTTTGAGAGTGTTGTTTTTACGGATATTAGATTGGTTATATCCACTTCTTTTTCTCAAAATGCATTTACAATCAAGATAATAAAATAAAAAATTCCAAAATGCAAGTACATTTTTGCAATGGCTCGGAAAAAAGACACAATTACACTGTCAATTCCCCCTGGAACCAAGGAACAGCTAGAAGAAATCGCTCGCAAATTTGGCATTACCTGGGGTAAAGAACCTAGTATTTCCGGCTTGATTGTCGCGATCGCTCAAAAGCATCTGGAGATAGGAAAGCCTTTTACACTGGATAACAACCAAGTTAACGCTTTGCAAGAAGCTATTAAAGCTTTGAACGATGCAGGTCGGATTGGCGAAGCCGAAACTGTAATTACACTTTTATTAGAACGGGGAAATCTAAATGCATCTGTCCGCCAATCTCTGCTCAAACAAGTAAGTAAGCATATAGAGCCATGGCGAATTCAAATAGATGAATACCGAAAAAATCGCCAACCCTTTTACCTGCTGTACAAAAATTCCCAAGATGAAGAACTACAGTACACGGTACGTTATGCAGAACCTAGATTCTTTGATAAACGCTTTTATTTAATGATCTGGTGTGAAGAAACCGAAGACGTGGAAAACAACATTCCCGATCTACCAGAGCTTTGGCACAATCGCTGTTTGACCTTCAATAGAATCTACTCCATCCTTCCCGCACCCGGGGAATGGCGAGAGGGATTAGATTTTCTGAAAGTGCACTTACAATTTCGGGGCTCGATGGTAAAATCCTATCAACCTCGGGAAGATGACTTAGAAGACGAAACGATTGGAGACGTACGTCAAGTGGTACGAAAAGTTGTCAATCATTTTTGGTTAATTCGAGAAGTTGCACGTTACTGGGATGAGTGCGTAATTGTTTCACCTGCATCCATGCGCGATCGCATCAAGGAAAAGCTTTCTATATTACGCAAACTTTACGAAGCTTGAGCATGTAACAGTTTGGCAACTATCACCAGCAGTGTATTACATTTAGCAAAACTCAGTACAATACCGGTATAGCAACTATTAAGCTACTCTGACAGCCTATGGAAGAAGCATCAAATAATTTAATCTCATCGCATTATTTTTTAATCTTTTCCAGCATTTGCATAGCGATTTTGATGTTGCTAATTTTTAGCATATTGCAGTGGTTTCACGTACCTACCGGCAATTTTTTAGATTGGGTAATTGGTGGCGCCAGTTTTTGGTGGTTGTTAGTAATTGTTACTGTCCCGTGGAATATATATTTTCAAGCCAAGCAAGTGTTGGTGGAAGGAGCACAATCCACAGAAAAAGGAATTCCCGTAGATGAAAAACAAATCAACTACGTGAAAGTTTTGGCTAAGCGATCGCTATTTGTTGCTCTTACCCTACACTTACTTTCCGCTGCTGGTCTTTATATCCTCGCTGCTACCGGTATTAGCGCTGTTGGGTACATCGGTTCTGGAGCTGCTTTGTTACTAACAGGTTTGCGCCCTGCAATTAGTGCTTACGAGTACCTTTACCAGCGCTTGCAAAGAATTGGCCAAGAATGGAAGTATCCTCGAGAAGATATTGTCGAACTTCGCAACCGCTTTAGTGCTTTAGAGGACAGTATCAAGCGTCTAGAAGAACAATTTGACCCGGAAAATTCCTATTCTTTAGTAGCTAAACAACAGCTTTCTTCAGAAGAAACACGAAAAGAATTAGGCCGTCTTGCTGCTAATTTAGAAGAATTACGCGCCACTAATCAAACAGAACACGAACATTTAGCCTTACAAGCAAGACAAGCAATTGCTCAACTATCTGCAGATGGACAATTCCTGGAGCACGTACGCGAGATTATAAGATTTTTTAAAACTGCTTAGTACAAGCGCTAGACTGAATTTGCTTTACTAAATCATAAAAAGGTTGCCAGTTATCTTCTTGAGCGATTGGTTCCCAAACTGATTCAATTACAGGTCTTACGATCGTTATTTTGGGATTAGAACAAAGCAAAGTTTGAGCAATTGTCTCTAATTCTTCCCCAGAAGTAAAATTGCTTAAAATGCGATGGTAGACTCCAGACCAATGTTGGAAGAGCTCGGATTTACCTAATGATTTTCCAATTTCTGACTCTCTCAAAATCTCACTGGCATCCTCTTGCCATTTTCTCGAAAAGCCTTGAGCTATATCTGCAAAAAAATGATGATAACTCACTGGATAATGTTTTAAAAAGGCAATTGTTGCTTTTAATAATTCTTCAGCTTCTCGTGGTGGTAGTTGTTGCACAAAACCTAATTTTTTCCACATTAACCTCTGATATTCTGCCAGATAACATTCATCGAACATTCTCAATCCAGCTTCCATATCAGCAGGAGAAATCACAGCTTTTAATGCTTGTTGAAGTAATTCTAAATTCTCTTTACAAATTTGCGGTTGATTGATATAGCAATAGCGTTTGTAATAATCGAAATACGCAGCGGTAAAGTAAGGATCGTAATTAGGGATAAAAGCGTAGGGACCGTAATCGAAACCCTCCCCCGTAATCGACATGTTGTCAGTGTTTAAGACTCCATGACAAAAACCAGTTGCCATCCACTGCGCTACTAATTCAGCGATTCGTTTGACTAATTCTGCATAGAAGCAAGCATATTTTTCTGCTTCATCAACCAAGTGCGAATAATATTGTTCTATAACGTGATCTAGTAACTTTTTAGTTAAATCAGGACGCTGAAAATAGTGAAGACGTTCAAAAGTACCGAAGCGAATGTGCGAGCGACTCATTCGTACCATCACGCAAGAACGGGTAGGAGAAGGTTCATCACCCCGCCACAAAGATAAACCAGTTTCGACAACACTCAAACAGCGGGAAGTACGCACACCCATAGCATTGAGCATCTCTGCAGCTAAAATTTCACGTACACCGCCTTTGAGGGTGAGCATACCATCGCCACCGCGAGAGTAGGGCGTTTTACCAGAACCTTTGGTACCAAAGTCGTACAAATTGCCATCTCTACCGCGCACTTGTCCGTAGAGAAAACCTCTACCGTCACCCAGCAAAGGATTATATTCTCCAAACTGATAGCCGTGGTAACGCAGTGCTAACAGCGGTATGCGTCCTTCAAATTTACCAAAAGCAACGATAAAATCTTCGTCTGTTACTGCTTGGGGATTTAGTCCCAACCTTGGTAGCAGTGCATCGTTACGCCAGCGCAGAATGTGTAGGGGAAATTTTGCTGCTACTACTTCGTCATAGTAGTCATCGCCCAAAGATTCCAATGCGGGTTCGTACTTAAGTGTTAAAAATGGATTTTTAGAACAGGTGTCTTTGGATGTTTCTGCTAAAGTCATTATTAGTACAGCTTAGTGTGCCTTCCCTTCATACTACATCTCGACACAGGACGGGGCGATCGCCAAACTACCGCTTGTCAAATGGACGTAACTGGACTCGAACCAGTGACCTCTACGATGTCAACGTAGCGCTCTAACCAGCTGAGCTATACGTCCGTTTACAACTCCCCAATCGTAGCACAGATTTAGCTAAAAAAGCAACTTCACAAAAAAAGCGTGGCTTGTTGTTTCCTACTCTACCAAGATCTGCTATCGTGGTTTTTATTGTGTGTCCAACTTGGTTTTCTGCTAATTCTTCTTGAAAATTTACCTCGAAATTAATTACTTTTAAATATTTTTGAGAACTTATTCCCTCAGTTTTCATTTCTACTGCCAAATATTGTTAGTATCTTAATAAAGTGATAGAAAAATTATTTTAGTACTGATAATGCCAACAGCTTTAATTACAGGAGCCTCCGCTGGCATCGGAAAAGCCTTTGCTGAAGAATTAGCTGCACGCCATACAAATCTTGTTCTTGTCGCTCGTTCGCAAGAAAAATTAAACGAACTAGCAAAACAGTTACGAGAAAAATATCAAATTCAAGTTGAGATTATAGTTGAAGACCTGACAAAATTAGAAGCTGTCAATGCTGTATTTGATTTTACCAAACAAAAGGAATTGACAATAGACCTATTAATTAATAATGCCGGTATTGCCGAGTACGGGGACTTTGTCGAAACAGACGAAGAAAGGCAAATTCAGATAGTGCAATTGAACGTTTTAGCAGTAGTAGCCCTTACCCGTAAATTTTTACCCCTGATGCGACAGCGTCGTTCCGGAAGCATTATTAACGTATCTTCTTTGGCTGCATTTCAACCAATGCCCTATCTTTCTGTTTACGCTGCTACTAAAGCTTTTATTCGCAATTTTAGTGAAGCATTATGGGCAGAAAATCGCCACTATGGAGTTCGCATTCTTGTTTGTTGTCCGGGACCAGTTGATACAAATTTTTTTAAGAATGCTAAATTTCCTGCAGGTTTAGCACAGAGAACAAATAAAATTTCCACACCACAGGAAGTAGTGCATAAAACTCTCCAGGCCTTGGAACAAGGAGATTCAACCGTGGTGATTGGAGGATTTACAACCCATTTAATTACCCAATTAGCTGGTATTGTTCCCCGCAAAACTTTAGTAAAGATTTTGGAAAAACAATTTCAAGCATAAGATGGGAAAGGTCGCAGCTAACCTGCAATAAATTTGTAATTCCAACTTCTTCGGACTGGAGCAAAAGTAATTCACCAGTCCTATTTTTTTATTTTTTTGACCGTCAAAGCTTTCCTGACTTTGGAGTTTGTCACCAGCACTATCACCTTACAAAATATCTACGTCTTGTATTGGAAGAATTAGTTGCTTGGCTTCAAAATATGAACAAAAGGTAGCGATCGCTCCAGTTATTAACGTCAACAGTAAGCAAAAATTGACACCTTCTGCCCTCCGCCTTTTCCTACTTGAGTACAAACACGAGATAAAATTATGAACAATAACACCATTGAATCCTTCCGGGCTTTGGCACTTCAACTGAAGTGTTATGCAGTCAACCAAGCGCGCGATCGCCAACAAGCTCGTTGTATAATGCAAGACTCTATCCAACGCTTGGCAAAGCAAATCGCCGCCAGCATTGCTTTTATCGGCTCTGATTGTCGCTTAATAGTTTTACCAGAGTACTTTCTCACAGGCTTTCCCATACAAGAATCCTTCGCTGACTGGACGCAAAAAGCCTGTTTGGAAATAGCAGGTCCAGAGTACGAAGCTCTCGGTAAAATTGCTCAAAAACACCGTATTTTCCTTGCTGGTAACGCCTACGAATTAGATCCGAACTTTCCAGAGTTATACTTTCAAACTTGCTTTGTCATCGATCCATCAGGTAATGTCATCTTGCGCTATCGTCGGCTCAATTCCATGTTTACTCCCACACCACATGATGTTTGGGACAAGTATCTTGACTGCTATGGGTGGGATGGTGTTTTTCCAGTAGCAAAAACAGAAATAGGTAACTTAGCAGCTTTCGCATCAGAAGAAATTTTATATCCAGAAGTTGCTCGCTGCTTGGCCATGCGCGGTGCAGAAATTTTTTTACATTCCACATCGGAAATTTACGGAAAGGAGTACGCTGCCAAACAAGCTGCCAAAATTTGTCGGGCAGTGGAAAACATGGCGTATATAGTATCAGCTAATACCGCTGGAATAGCCAACGCACCCATTCCAGAAGCTTCTGTTGATGGTGGCTCTCAAATCATCGACCATCGCGGAATAATATTGGCTCAGACAGCCGCAGGAGAAAGTATGGCTGCTTTTGCAGAAATTGACCTAGCAGCTTTACGACGCGATCGTCGCCGTCCGGGACTAAATAATTTACTTTCTCGCCAGCGATTGGAGTTATACGCCCACAGCTACAGTCAATCCCACTTTTATCCTGCCAATACCATGCTCGTTTCCAACAGCGATATGCCATCCCTTCCGCTGCGCGATCGCCAACACTTTCTCAAAACTCAGCAAATAACTATCGAACGTTTGGCTAAATTAGGGATAATTTGAGATGGAAAATTAAATTGAAAATCTGGGTCGAACCACCGTACGGGTATAAGCTGCACTCAAAATAACCACTTACCCCTACTAACTAAATTACTCACCAACAACTAATGACTGAACCTATAGAAGTTCGCAACCCTCGCACGGGGCAACATGACTACGTAATTGTACCACCGCCACCAATAATTTTAACACAAACATGCACTCGGTTGCGGAGGTCACAAAAAAGTTGGCAGCAAATCGGTTTAGAAGGAAGGATCGCAGCTTTACAACAGTGGAAACAAGTTATAATTTCTACTCAAGACCGACTAACTCAAGCATTAGTAACCGACACGGGAAGGTTGTCAGTTTCAGAATTGGAAATTGGTTCGTTCCTCGCCAGTATTGATAGATGGTGCAAGCTAGGACCAAAATTGCTCAAATCCACTCGACAATCGACAAGCATACCATTTATCGATCTCCACCAAACTGCAGTTCCTTACCCCTTGGTGGGAGTAATCAGTCCGTGGAATTTTCCACTGTTGCTTTCCACCATCGATACCATCCCAGCATTACTAGCAGGTTGCGCAGTCATCGTCAAACCCAGTGAAATAGCTCCCCGCTTTATGGCTCCACTGTCATTAACAGTGAACGCCGTACCTCAGCTACGAGATGTATTAGCCTTTGTAGAAGGAGGAGGAGAAACGGGTGCAGCTGTGGTTGAAAATGTCGATTTGATTTGCTTTACAGGAAGTGTAGCCACAGGAAAAAAAGTAGGAGAAAAAGCTGCAAAGCGGTTCATTCCAGCTTTTTTAGAATTAGGAGGCAAAGATCCGGCGATCGTTTTAGAATCAGCAGACTTAGAACTAGCAACCTCAGCCATTTTGTGGGGTTCGGTTGTCAACACCGGACAGTCTTGTCTTTCTATTGAGCGAATATACGTTGCACAACCGATTTTTGAAGAATTTGTCGAACTGCTGGTCACCAAAGCCCTACGCCTGCAATTAGCTTACCCCACAACAGAAAGCGGAGAAATCGGTCCTATAATCTCAGAAAAACAAGCAGCAATAATTAGCGACCATTTGCAAGACGCCAGAGAACAAGGAGCGATCGCCCACTGCGGCGGTCAAGTCGAAAAGATCGGGGGGGGATGGTGGTGTCGTCCCACAGTCCTGACTCAAGTTAATCACTCGATGAAAGTCATGAAAGAAGAGACTTTCGGTCCGATTATGCCTGTCATGCCATTTTCCAGTGTTGAAGAAGCAATTTTTTTAGCTAACGACACTATTTACGGACTCAGTGCAGCAATATTTGCCAAGGAAGAAGCACAAGCGATCGCCCTCGCCCAGCACATAGAGGCAGGTAGTATCAGTATCAACGACGCAGCCCTTACTGCTCTCATACACGAAGGAGAGAAAAATTCCTTTAAATACTCCGGTCTCGGCAGCTCGCGCATGGGACCAGCAGCACTAACACGATTTCTGCGCAAAAAAGCATTGCTTGTAAAAACAAAATCCATTCCCGATCCTTGGTGGTTTGTAGACGCGCGTAGCACGGCTTCTCGTAGAGATGCCCACCAGTAAGTAACATAGAAAGCACAACGTCAACTCTACCTTTACTAGAAATTCACAAAAAAAGGTTGATATGTCCGCCATCCGAGAAGAAATGCCCGTTCTTTCCCGCCACGAAGGAGATTGGAAAGGTACTTACATACTCGTCGACCCACAAGGAAAAATTCTCGACCAACACCAATCTCATCTTACCTGCCAATTCCCAACACACGGCCCCTACCCCTACTATCAAATCAATCGTTACAAATGGTCAGATGGCAGACAAGAAGAACACAAATTTCCCGGAATTTATCGAGAGCAAACCTTATGGTTTGATACAGACCGCATTCAAGGCAAAGCCTGGGAAGTTGACAACTCCACAATTATTTTATGGTTTTCCTACAAAAAAATTCCAGAAACCTACTTGTACGAAATGATTCAAATCAGTCCCTGCAATAACTATCGCGCCCGCACCTGGCAATGGTTTAAAAACCATCAAATTTATCAACGCACCTTAATTCAAGAAGAACGAATGCGATAAAGTTAAGTTGATAAACTCAAAAACCACTGCCCAACTTATCTATTACCCACCATCCATTCCAGGCATGACCAAAGGCGAAAAAATAAATTTTTCCACCCCCAGCGGCTTTCCAGAATTTCTTCCCGGCGAAAAACGCCTAGAAATATATTTGCTCGATACTATCCGCAGAGTTTTTGAAAGCTACGGATTTACTCCTATTGAAACCCCCGCCGTAGAAAGATTAGAAGTTCTACAAGCCAAAGGCAATCAAGGAGACAATATTATTTATGGCATTAGTCCCATCTTACCTCCCAATCGACAAGCAGAAAAAGATAAAGCCGGAGAAACAAATTCCGAAGAACGCGCTTTAAAATTTGACCAAACAGTTCCTTTGGCCGCATACATCGCTCGCCACCTGCACGAATTAACATTTCCTTTTGCCCGCTACCAAATGGATGTTGTATTTCGGGGAGAAAGAGCAAAAGATGGACGGTTTCGTCAATTTCGCCAGTGTGATATTGACGTTGTTGGCCGTCGAGAATTAAGCTTGCTCTACGACGCGCAAATGCCTGCAATCATCACCGAAATATTTGAAGCCATCAACATTGGTGATTTTATTATTCGCATTAACAATCGTAAAATTCTCACTGGCTTGTTTCAAGCAGCAGGAATTGAGACCAACAAAATTAAATCTTGTATCAGCATTATCGATACATTAGAAAAAGTCGGCGAGAACCGAGTCAAACAAGAGTTAGAAAAACAAGGCATTCTATCGGAACAAAGTCGCAAAATTATCGATTTTATAAAAATTAATGGTACGGTTGATGAAGTATTAGATAAACTCAAATACCTCAGTCAAAATCTGCCGGAAAACGAACAATTTAGTCTGGGAGTCACAGAACTAGAAACGGTGATTGCAGGTGTTCGTAATTTAGGAGTTCCTGAAAATCGTTTCTGCATCGATTTATCCATCGCTCGCGGTCTTGATTACTATACAGGAACAGTTTACGAAACAACTTTACTAGGACATGAAGCCTTAGGCAGTATTTGTTCTGGCGGTAGATACGAAGAACTAGTCGGGATATTTTTAGGCGAAAAAATGCCCGGTGTCGGAATTTCTATCGGCTTAACCCGCTTGCTCAGTCGCTTGCTCAAAGCTGGAATTTTAAATACTTTGGCTCCGACACCAGCACAGGTGCTGGTAGTAAACTTGCAAGAAGATTTGATGCCACTGTATTTAAAAGTATCTCAAGATTTACGCCAGGCAGGTATTAATGTTATCACTAGTTTTGAGAAACGAGGATTGAGCAAACAATTTCAATTTGCTGATAAACAAGGAATCCAATTTTGCGTGATTATAGGTCCCGATGAAGCTGCAGATCAAAAATCCTCCCTGAAAAATTTAAAAACAGGCGAACAAGTAGAAGTGGCGCTCGCAAATTTAGCAGCAGAAATCAAGCAGAGACTGCAAAATCACAAGCTTACCTGAAAAATAACAACATTATTTACCCGTATTATTTAGTTTGTGAGCAAGCAAACAAACAAGACTTTGGCAAGGTTTTTTATTTTAGATACAATTGTGGGTCAAAAAAATAGAAATTTCGATTTGCAAACAGTCTTCATCAAAGAAGATTGGGGAGGAGACGGTAGAGGACGGATGAATCTTTCTGGAAGATGCACCGCCATTTCCAAAGAGTATATACCGCGACAGTATCAGTTTTTTGATACCAATTCACTACCCGAAGAAGATGAATGGCGAATTACTGGTATGCCAAAGGAAGTTGTTTCTGGAAGGCGTCGGTTGCTAACCTGGCATAATTATTGCGGTGCATCAACTGCAAAAGTAGTACTACCACCCGAGTTCGAGGCTCCTTCTGGCATATTTACAGCTGATTTGGAAATATTCGTACTCAAGGGTACTATTCGAGTAGGTGAGTGGCGACTAGGCAAACACGGTTACTCTTTTATACCAGCAGGAGTAAAAGTTGGACCTTGGAAGGTCTTGGATAACGAAGAAGTAGAAGCCCTGTGGATGGCAAACGCTTCTTTTGAGTATAAAAATGCCCAAGCAGATCACCCGGACGCTGTATTAAGTAATTTTATTCCAGCCTTGGATACTAGATTGCTGCCCTGGGGCAAAACTGATACAGCACAATTCCTGCAAGCAAACAAAAAGTGGCTGAGAAAAGATGGCAACGGCGGTGGAGTATGGTTGCTTGCGATTTTACCCCACTATAATGGCAGGTATCCAATGATTCAATGCTACAATGAGGAGTCCTATTGCTTAGCCGGGTACTGCAACATAGGAGATTATCATTTTGCCAAAGATCACTTTGGCTACTGTCCCAGCTTTGCTACCGCCCCTTGGCATCGCACGGATGATGGCTGCTTGTTCTTTATCCGAGTTGATAGGGATTTGTCACAAGTTGGAACTGTTTTGTCATATGATATCTCTTAGGATGAGGGGCGATCGTAATTACTGGCTTTGTTGCTATTTGGTGGAAGTCAGAAGGTAACGCCCAGTAGGTTGACCCAAAACTTCCCCTTTGTCGTAAATCAAGTTTCCGCGTAAAAAGGTACTTTTTACCCGTCCTGTTAACTCTAGTCCTTCAAAGGGAGTATAGCCTTGTTGTGACTGCGACTCACTAGCCCGAACTACAAAAGTTTCGCGGGGATCTAGCAGCACTAAATCTGCATCATAACCAAGGGCGATATCACCTTTGCAATCCAGTCCAAATCGTTGTGCAGGATTCCAGCTTAACAACCTAGCCATGTGATTGTAGGACATACCGCGTTTGCTACCTTCGCTAAAAACGCCGGAAAGCAGATATTCTGTACCGCCAAAGCCAGATTTGGCAAGCCAAACGTTATTGGGATGTTTTTGACTAACTTTTTTCTCCGCAGAACAACAGGCGTGGTCACTGACAATCCAATCAATTTGGTGATTGAGTACGGCTTGCCACAAGTATTCAACGTCTGCACGAGAACGAATGGGCGGGTTTACTTTTGCTAGCTGACCTGCAGGTGCATTTGTATCCAAAAGAAGGTGTCCCACTGTTACTTCCCGTCGAAAATTAATGTGCGGAAATAAATTTTGCATCATCAAAGCAGCTTCTACTGCCTTGCGGGAACTAAGGTGCAATAAATTGATATTGAGACAGTTGGTTTCGTATCCTAAATAGGAAGCAATACAGATTGCTAATCCTTCCGAGTGGGGAGGACGGGCTGCACTGTATGCTCGTAAACCCGTAAGGTTAGGATCTTGCTGGACAATTTTGGTGTAGGCGCTGAGAATTTCCGCCACTTCGCAATGGAGACTGAGACTGAGGCGATCGCTTGCTTGCGGATACATTTGTTGAAGCTTTACCAGACCGCGCATCACAAATTCAAAGTGAGCCAAGTCATACCTTTCCTCTTTATTAATCATCAAAAACAAATCTTGGCGATCGCTAAGACCATGCAAACCATAGCCCCCATAAAACATAAAGATTTTAAACGATCTAATTCCATATTCCTCAAACAGCATTGGCATCTCATCTATATGAGCTGCACTAATTGGGGCAATATGATAGCCGTAATCAACAAAAAAATTTCCTTGCGATAATGCCAATACCTCTGGGAAAAAATCTTTGTAAGGACCTCCCTTATTAAGATAATACTGTCCTGTGCGAATGTAATTCAAACTAGTAGTTACACCGCCGCTTGCTGCTGCCTTGCTTTCTGTCACAGCATCCCTATCAAGCGGTTGGTAAATACCAATGTGCATGTGAGCATCTACAACCCCAGGAAAACCCAGTAAATTTTGAGCATCAAATATCTCTTTGCCTTTGCTGGGGCTAATATTTGCAGCAATTTCCACAAATTTTCCATCTTTAATTCCTAAATCCAGCAATTCCACAGCCTCCTGATGGGGACGCACCACCCGCACTTTTTTAATAATGAGATCTAATAAAGAAGCTTCAGACACGGTAAACCTCACATTAAAATGAGTACAGAACTCAAAATCAATCGTACTGGCACACAAGGCCAATTCCCTCATTGTGTAACTGTTTTTTACTCGCTGTTGTTGAGGAGAAAAATTTATGGAAAATTTTAACGAGTATCATCTCAATCCCGAGCAGTTTCCTTTTCTCAAACTCTTTCAAGATAATTGGCAATTAATTCGAGATGAATATCTCAACTTTGTTAATAACGCTTCTCCAGAAGAATTAAAATTTACCTACAATGTTCTTGGTCCGAAAAGTAAAACCATTAAAACTAAAAAAAAATCTAAATATAGCGCCTTTGGAATTTTATTTCAAGGCATGTTTATTGAGGAATATATTCAAGCACATCAAATTAACTATCCCGATTACAACGGTAAATATGCCCCCGAAAAAGCTTCGCTATTGAGAAATAAATATTTTCCTAATTTAACTAAGGTAATAGAAAAAGTTAACTCTAGCCATGATAATATTATTAGAAATGTTTACTACAGTACATTCCATCCCGGCTTAGACGTTAAGCTGCACGTTAACTACAACCCTCACATGAATCGCGGTTATCTGGGATTGATCGTCCCAGAAGGAGATGTGGCTATGAAAATATGCCACCAAAAACTTTATTGGCATGAAGGAGAATTCATGGTCCTAGACCACAGCTATCCCCACTGCCCGCACAATTACACCAATTATGATAGAACTGTTTTGGTTGTAGACTTTTTGAAACCAGACTGGTCTCGAGAAGAAGCGATTCAATTCGAAAAAGAGCAAGTCGCGCAGCGCATGCAAGACAATCCCTACAGCTTGGGCGTTTTTGGTAAAAACGATCGCGCCAAAGAAGAAGACTTTATCAAGTACGGTTTAGCGCATCAACTGGAGTGGGATCAAGCCTTAAAAGCTTAAGAGGAAATAATGAAGAGACAAAAAGCAGAACTTTAACTACTAAAGCAAATGAATACCATGCTTATCTTAAGGAAGCTGGAATCAAGAAAATACTAGCAACTTTAGGTAATTTAGGAGCGCAATTACTTCGTCGTACTGCATAAAGAGTATCTTCTCGAACTCGAACCAAAGGAGAAACACTTTCAGGTTTGACTGGATGCTCGCAAATAATTAAGAATTTCTTTTTTTAGTTATCGGCTTGCATCAAAGCCACTCGCTTGGTAATCATATCAAATAATGAGTTCAAAAGTTTACAGAAAGTTAATAGCAAAACAGTTTGCTGTGGATTTTAAAGCAGCTGTAGAAATTATAGAAGTTCCTATTCCTGAGCCGGCTGCGGATGAAATTTTAGTTCGTAACAAATTTGCTGGAATTAATGGTGGGTTTGATACTTTAGTTTGTCAAGGAAAAGTTGCTTATGTGAACTTAACACCCCCTTTTGATTTGGGTGTAGAAGCTGTTGGGGAAGTAGTAGCTGTAGGAGATAACGTTCAAAACTTTCATATTGGTGATGCTGTGGTGACTACAGCAAAAGGAGGAGGATATCGCGAATACCAACTAATCGATGCGAATCTTGCCATTAAAGTTCGCCAAGCTACACCAGAAGTATTAACTCTCATACCTACAGGAATATCAGCTTTGGTGGCGCTAGAAAAAGTAGGAAAAATGAAAAGTAATGAAGTAGTTTTAGTTACAGCAGCAGCAGGAGGAACGGGACACATTGCAGTGCAATTGGCGAAGCTAGCAGGAAATCATGTTATCGGTACTTGTGGTTCTCAACAAAAGGTGCAGCTGCTTGCAAATTTAGGATGCGATCGCCCAATTAACTACCGCACAGAAAACCTAGAGCAAGTGCTCAAACAAGAATATCCCCACGGAATCGATTTGGTTTTCGATTGTGTTGGTAGCCAAGTTTTTGATGTCTGTGCAGACAATTTAGCAATTCGAGGACGTTTAGTTGTAGTTGGTTTTATTTCCGAATACGGTAAAAACATAGAGGAAGTAACCCAACCTCGCATTTATCACAAAATATTTTGGAAAGCTGCTTCCGTACATGGCTTTGTTATGCCTTTTTATCAAGAACATGCTGCTGCGGCACGCGATCGCCTGTTAGACTTGTTTTATAGCAATCAACTCAAAGTTGTAGTCGATGCAACTCCATTTCAGGGTATAGAGTCTATCCCGGCAGCAGTAGAATATTTACTCAGCGGCCAAAACTGCGGCAAAGTGGTTGTAAGGTTTTAGTTGCTGCCACAAAACATAAGGACAAGGTCTCAAGCCTCTAAATTTACTTAAGAGTACAAACTTTAGCTAGCTTCATTCTTCTTAGATTTATCTTATCAAGACCTTATATATCGAGCCCATAATTCTTTGAAAAAAGCAAAAGCAATCCGTCTTCAAAATTCTTGCGCATGTCATCACATTTCAGAGAAATCTTCAGAAGAATCTCGGCGCTAGCATTTCAACTTAGAAATTTCCGTAAAGAAAGATTCGAATGTCCGATTTGCGGTTACAAAGGACCTTTTAAAGATATCTGTCCTCTTACCGGTTTGCGAAAACATGCTCAATGTCCAAGCTGTTTGGCATTAGAAAGACACAGGTTTCAATATTTGGTGCTTCAATCAGTATTGGCGGGACTGAATGTCTCACAAATGAAAATGCTTCATATTGCTCCTGAAGAATGTTTAAGAAGCTTTTTTTCACGGCAATTTGGCAAGTATGAAACAGCCGATCTCTACATGGAAGGTGTAGACCATAAGGTTGATATTCAAAATCTTCCTTTTACCGATTCGACTTACGATTTTGTTTTCGCTTCTCACGTATTAGAACATATTCCTGATGATCGAAAAGCAATACAAGAAATACGCAGAATTCTCAAACCAAATGGTATAGCTATCCTACCGGTACCAGTAGTGGCGGAAAGGACCATCGAATATCCGCAGCCAAATCCGTATGAAGCTGACCACGTACGCGCACCTGGATTTGATTACTTCGATAGATACGCACCCTGGTTTTCCAAAGTTAAAAAGTATACATCCAACTGTTTGCCAGCAAAATATCAATTATTTCTGTACGAAGATAGGAGTATGTGGCCAACGACAGAAATCCCTCTCAGACCAGCTATGCAGGGTGAAAAACATATTGATATTATTCCGGTATGTTATGCACAATCTGCATCAAAGCAGTAGTTTCACGGCGTACTCGCTAAAACCGGTGCATTTTGACAAAATAATAAAAGCAAGGTAATTTGTGCAGCACACATTAGTAGGGCCGTGTCAAGCTAGTATCGAGTGATGAATCATCCAAAGGGCAAAGTTTACCTAGTAGGTGCGGGACTGGGAGATGTAGCATACCTAACCCTGAGAGCTAAAAAGCTGCTGGCGATCGCCCAAGTGTTAGTTTACGATGCCCTGGTAGATGCGGAATTATTGCAGCTAGTACCACCCGATTGCCTGAAGCTGGACGTAGGAAAACGTGGAGGTAAACCCAGCACTTCCCAAGCTGAAATCAATCAGTTATTAATTAAATACTGTCAGCAAGGAAAACAGGTAGTCCGCCTCAAAGCAGGGGACCCGTTCGTTTTTGGTCGCTCGAGTGCAGAAATACAAGCGACGATCGCTGCGGGTTGCGATTTGGAAGTAGTACCGGGAATTTCCTCTGCTTTGGCTGCACCTTTGCTTGCAAATATTCCCCTAACAGATCCGGTTTTGAGTCGTTGTTTTGCCGTATGTACCGCCCACGAACCCGATGCTTTGAATTGGGAAGTACTGACAAGCATAGAAACGTTAGTAATTTTAATGGGAGGACAGAATTTAGCTGAAATTGTGCGACGATTATTGCAATACGGGCGATCGCCACACACACCCATTGCTATTATTCGTTGGGCAGGTACTAAACAACAAAAAATTTGGACAGGTACGTTAGAAACTATCGTGCAGCAAGTAGCAGGTGTGTCCCTTTCGCCTGCAGTAATAGTAATTGGAGAAGTAGTGGGGTTACGAAGATACTTTCAACCTGAGAATATAGATGAGGAGAATTTTTCGCAGTGAAAGCTTTCTACCTGTAAACACTATGGCAACTAATTTTCCACTTTTGCAAGCTTTTCCCCTTCGTGGCAAAACAATTTTGGTAACGCGCTCCGCTGGACAATCGAGTCAGTTTACAGAACTTTTGCAAGCAGCAGGTGCAAACGTCATCGAAATGCCTGCTTTGGAAATTAGCCCGCCTTCGAGCTGGGAAGCTTTAGATCGGGCGATCGCGCAATTGTCTGATTTCCATTGGTTAATTTTCACTTCTAGCAACGCTGTAGACTACTTTGTGCACAGATTAACAGTACACGGTCAGGATACTGGCGCCTTGACAGCAATTAAAATTGCTACTGTTGGGGAAAAAACAGCCCAAAGTCTCAGACAATACGATTTGCAACCAGACTTTATACCGCCAAACTTTATCGCCGACTCGTTAGTAGAAAATTTTCCCGAACAAGTTGCGGATCGAAAGATTTTATTTCCTAGAGTAGAAAGTGGTGGACGGGAAGTTTTGGTTCAACAATTAACTGCTAAAGGTGCACAGGTAGTGGAGGTAGCGGCGTATCAATCCTGTTGTCCGAGGAGCATCCCGACTTCGGCAGCAGTTGCCTTGCAAAATAAAACCATTGATGCTATCACTTTTGCTAGTTCCAAAACCGTGCAATTTTTCTGCAAGTTGCTTGAAAAAATTTTTCCCAATCCTGAGACAGAAAATCAGTCATTTACACTCGCGAATTATTTAGAGGGAATTTGTATTGCTTCTATTGGACCGCAAACTTCTAAAACTTGTCGTTCTTTATTCGGACGTGTGGATGTAGAAGCAGAAGAACACACTCTGGAAGGATTAACGCAAGCACTGGTGAAATGGGCTGCTTCCTCGTAGTTATTGGCTAATTATCCATGGCAAAACGCATTATTGGTTTAACTGGAGGTATTGCTACTGGCAAAACAACTGTTGCCAACTATTTGGCTGGGGTTCATCATTTACCAATTTTAGATGCAGATATTTATGCAAAAGAAGCAGTTGCTGTGGGTTCACCTATTCTCGATGCGATCGCCCACCGTTACGGGCCAGAAATTTTACTAGCAAACGGTAGCCTCAACCGGCAAAAATTAGGTGAAATTATCTTTACTGATTCAGAGCAACGACGTTGGGTAGAGAGTGTTATTCACCCCTACGTACGCGATCGCTTTTGCCAAGAAATTACAGCATCCTCCGCAGAAACACTAGTGTTGGTCATACCTTTATTATTCGAAGCAGGGATGACGGATATAGTTACAGAAATTTGGGTGGTGCGCTGCTGGGAACAACAGCAAATACAAAGATTAATGCAAAGAAACAATCTTACTCCAGAACAAGCACAAGCTAGAATTAACAGTCAAATGCCCATAGCCGAAAAAGTAAAACTTGCCGATGTTGTTTTAGACAATACTTCTACTCCACAAGTCCTATTTTTACAAGTTGATGCGGCATTAGCTAAAGTCCCGACCCAGAAATTATAAACCAAGTTATTTCTAGCCATCTGTTTCTTTCAGATCCTAGCAAGCTTTGTGCTTACTACAAACCAAGAAAATGCCTATTCTCTGTCCTAGAGCTTTTTACCTTTTGTCTTAAATCTCTGCAGCTTCTCCACCTACTACTACATCACGGATGCGCAGACTCGGACCACCGCAACCTACAGGTAAACCGTTTTGTCCGCCTTTACCGCAACCACCCGACTCGTCCCAGTAAAAATCATCGCCGATTGCTTCTATATCTCTTAGAGTTTGAAAAACGTTTCCCGATAGCGTTACATCTTTTATAGGTTCGGCGATTTTGCCGTTTCTGATCATCCATGCTTCTCCAGCACTGAAGGTGAACATTTCTCCGTTGGTCATACCACCTAGCCAGTTGCGGGCATAAACTCCCTCTTTGATATCGCAAAATAGATCTGCTACTGGAGTTTTTCCCCTGGCGATCCAAGTATTTGTCATCCGTACCAGGGGAGCATAGTGATAATTAAGACATCTAGCATTACCGGTGGCTGCTTCTTGAAGCGAGCCAGCAGTTTCTCGAGAGTGAAGGCGTCCTACGAGAATGCCATCTTTAATTAGTTGCGTAGTTGTGGCGGGAGTTCCTTCATCATCGTAAAAATAACTACCTCTATGTCCGGGGAGGGCGGCGCCGTCAAAAATTTGTAATTCCTCGGGACCAAATCTGCGACCTATGGTCATCACTTCCAACAAATCGGGGTTTTCGTAGGCCATATCTGCTTCCGAAAGATGTCCAAAGGCTTCGTGGACGAATAAACCAGTGAGAATGGGGTCGATAACGACAGTGTAGGTATTGCCTTTGACCGAGGGTAAAGATAAGGCAGCTACTGCTCTTTGGGCTGCACTTTTGACTTGTTCGTCTAAACTAATTAAATCTTCAAAAGCTTGGCGCGAGCCAGTAGTTTCTCTACCAGTTTGTACGGTTTCACCATTTCTTGCAGTTGCAGCAAAGCGCATTTCCATGTCTACCCAGGATTGCTCGATCAAAGTTCCTTCATTGCTGGCAATTATGACTCTTTGACTGCAGTCGCTGTAGCGTACGGAAGTTGTGGTAATGCGTTGGTCTACAGTTTTGAGAAGTTCGCTGTAGCGATCGCATAATTCTTTTTTTCTGCTCAAGGGTACTTTGCGGGGATCGCTACCTCTCAGCGGTACCTGACATACTGCTTGCACCGGTTCCACTTCTGCGAGCATGGTTTTTTCATCGCCAACCATTCGCGCTGCGGCGATCGCTTCTTCGATGCGGTCTTTAATTGTTGTCAGGCGGTTAAAACTACTGAATCCCCATCCACCTTTATAACAAGCACGAATGTGTCCGCCAATGGAAATACCTTCACTAAGGGTTTCCACCTTATCGCCACGCAACAAGATATCTGTACCTTCAGCTTCTTCCAAGCGAATCATCAAATAATCTACCCTAGGCGAGTAGCGAGCGATTAACTCGGCAAGCAAGTTTTGAACGTCTTTAATTAAGGCAGCCATTTTCCAGGCACAAAGACCACTGCATTTATTTTCCTATAAGTTTGTTCCACAACACCCTTTGCGAGAAGATATTCTTGAGGTTTCTGTTAGAACTTTTTTTACCCCTTGTTGCAAAACAGACAATCAGTTTCTCAATATTTTTGAAATTTTTCCAGGGTAAGTGATGTGATCAATACAAACAAAATTTCAAAACTAGGCAATCCAAACATTACTGTTTTCAAATTAGCAGGAATGTTTTTTATTTTGTGTTTGCTATTTTCCTTGCACCGCTATTATACTTTCTATGCTTCCTTTGACCAAGGTATTTTCAACCAAGTTTTTTGGAATAACCTCCACGGTCGTTTTTTTCAGAGTTCCCTTTCTTCCTGTCTCTCTACTAACGTTGTCCATGGGGGGGAAGTTCCCACGGTATACTACCATCGCCTCGGCCAGCACTTTACACCAGCGTTGCTGCTGTGGCTACCAATTTACGCTTTATTTCCTTCTCCCGCCACTCTATCAGTACTAAAAGTTATATTTATTACTACAGCTGGTTTAGTTTTGTATCTTTTGGCGCGACAGTATCTCCAACCCTCATTAGCGGTATTTATTACTGCTAGCTTTTATGCTGCCAACGCGGTGATTGGGCCGACCTTAAGTAATTTTCATGACATTAGTCAAATTCCCTTGTTTATTTTTACCTTGCTGTTGGCAATGGAAAAACGCTGGTGGTGGTTGTTTTGGCTGATGGCAATTTTGGTTTTAGCCGTGCGAGAAGATGCGGGGATAGGTTTGTTTGGCGTGGGAGTATACATGGTTTTAAGCAAGCGCTTCCCGCGCGCCGGAATAGGCGTATGTCTTCTCAGCTTTGGTTATGTATTAATTCTCACCAATTTAATCATGCCCTTGTTTTCCAAGGATATTTCGCAAAGATTCATGTTGGAGAGGTTTGGACAATATGCCCAAGGAAAAGAAGCTTCTACCTTGGAAATTCTTTGGGGAATGATTGCCAATCCCCTACGTTTGTTAATAGAATTGGTTACACCAGTAGATAAAACCATTAGGTATTTGCTCGGTCAATGGTTGCCTTTGGCCTTTGTACCTGCTGCTGCTCCGGCCTCTTGGATGATTGCTGGTTTTCCCCTCTTACAAATACTTCTGAGTAGGGGAGAATCTGTTTTAGCAATTACAATTCGCTATGCTTTAACTGTAGTGCCGGGATTATTTTACGGAGCCATCCTTTGGTGGTCGCGTTCGCAGCAAAAATTTACACCTTCATTTCGTCGCCTCTGGCTAGGTTGTATTTGTCTATCCTTGTTTTTTAGCGTGGCATCTAACCCTCACCGGACTTTTTACTTTCTCATTCCTGATTCTGTAAAACCTTGGGTTCATGTGTCTTTAATACGACAATGGCAGCATGTCAGTAAGATGGGGCCGTTGCTGGCAAAAATTCCTGAGGATGCTAGTGTATCTGCAACTACCTACATTGCTCCCCATCTTTCCAGTCGGCGAGAAATTCTGCGCTTACCTGCTTTAGAGTTACGCAACGATGCTAAACAAGTGATTAAGGTAGATTACGCGATCGCCGATTTATGGCAATTACAAAAATATCAACCCGCATTCAAAAGCGATCGCCACCTGCTTCGAGATCTGACAAATCTCATTGACCGAGTCAGCAGTAACCGAGAATATGGAATCATTGACTTTCAAGATGGCGTCATTCTACTCCAAAAAGATGCCAATTCGGACACCCAAGCCACAGCAGCTTGGTTACAATTTCGCCAGCTCGAGCTGAAACTTTAGAAAAACAAACATTTTGTGTCAAGGCTAGGGGATAGCGGTAAATGAAAATACTAGTAATGAGTTGGGAATTTCCACCGCGGATCGTGGGAGGAATCGCCCGTCACGTGTCGGAGTTGTATCCAGAATTAGTCAAGCTGGGACATGAAATCCACCTGATTACACCGGAGTTTGGCCATGCTCCCTTGTACGAAATTGTGGAAGGTGTGCGAGTACACAGAATTCCCGTTTCAGGGGGAAACGACTTTTTCCACTGGATAGCAAACATGAACGAAAGCATGGGCAGTCACGGTGGTAAATTGATGTTGGAAGAAGGTCCCTTTGATATTATTCACGCTCATGATTGGGTAGTGGGAGACGGAGCGATCGCCCTCAAGCACAATTTTAAAGTTCCCTTGATAGCTACCATTCACGCCACCGAACACGGTCGCCATAACGGCATTCACACAGATACCCAGCGTTATATTAGCGGCAAAGAAGAACTTTTGGCATACAACGCTTGGCGGATTATTGTCTGCACTGACTACATGCGTCGGGAAGTAGAACGAGTGCTGCACACTCCCTGGGATAAAATTGATGTCATCTACAACGGTATCCGTCCAGAAAAAAAACGCCGTCACGAATATTTTCACGCCCAAGATTTTCGCCGCCAATTTGCCGAAGATAGCGAAAAAATCGTTTACTATGTAGGGCGAATGACCTACGAAAAGGGAGTATCTGTTTTATTAAATGCTGCTCCTAAGGTATTGTCGGAAATGGGGGGAGGCGTAAAATTTGTCATCATTGGTGGTGGTAATACCGACAACTTGAAAAAGCAAGCTTGGGATATGGGAATTTGGCACAAATGCTATTTCACCGGCTTTATGTCCGATGAATACTTAGATAAATTTCAAACCATTGCCGATTGTGCCGTTTTTCCCAGTCTTTACGAACCCTTTGGTATAGTTGCCTTGGAAAGCTTTGCCTCCCGGGTTCCGGTAGTAGTATCGGATACTGGTGGTTTTCCTGAGGTAGTGCAACATACCAAAACCGGCATAGTTACTTACACCAATAATCCTGATTCCCTGGCGTGGGGAATTTTAGAAGTCTTGAAAAACCCTGGATATAGACAATGGTTAGTTGATAACGCCTATGAAGATCTGCAACGACGTTTTAGCTGGCCGAAGTTAGCCAAGCAAACAGAAGATGTTTACAAACGGGTAGTGCAAGAGCGATCGCAAGTGGTTTGGTAGTAGTCTTCTTTGGGAAATTTCATCAAACAGGATGAAAATAAAAAGCGGCCCCAACAATAGCGTAGGTTGCAAGCAGCAGCATTCCTTCTAGCCAATTAGAACGACCGTCCAAACTAATCAAGTTGGCAATTACTACGGCAATAATTACCGCAATCACCTCAAACAAATTAAAATTTAAGTCCATTGGTTGTCCTATGGCTTGTCCGACTAATACCAGGATGGGTGCTACTAGCAAAGCAACCAGTAAACTCGATCCCATGGCTACAGAAACCGACAAGTCCATGTTGTTTTTGATCGCAACCCGAATCGCAGTGACATATTCCGCTGCACCTCCCACCAGAGGTAACAATATTACTCCAGTAAAAAGAGGCGTTAGTCCTAATCCCTGGATTGCTTCTTCTACCGCACCGACAAAAATCTCAGACAAAAATGCTACACCAGCTGTAGCTACCAGCAGAACACCGACCCAAAGCCACAAGTTGGATTTTGGATGCTTTGTTGTTCGTTCTTTTCCATGGTGGGGAGAAGTTTCACCTTCTTGATCCACAACACCAACTTCGTAAAGGTAACTGTGAGTTTTCAAGGAAAACAGTAGTGTAAAGGCGTAGACTGCAATCAAAACAATTGCTACAAAAATTGACAAGTTGTTAATGGCACTTGGTGCGACTACGTTAGATGTGCTAATCACAGTAGCAGGCAGCACAATGGCAATCACTGCTAGGGTCATGGTCGAAGCATTGACTCGCGCCGCCATTGGTTGAAAATGTTGCTCTTTATAACGCAATCCTCCCAGCAGCATCGACAGTCCCATTACTAACAGCAGATTGCTGATAATTGTCCCGGTGATGCTCGCTTTGACGATATCTACTAAGCCTTCTTTCAAGGCCACCAAAGCAATAATTAGCTCTGTTGCATTGCCAAAGACTGCGTTTAGCAAACCTCCTATTGATGGTCCCAAAATTAAAGCAATTTCTTCGGTTGCTGTACTGAGCCAAATGGCTAAAGGTACGATCGCCAGCGCCGAAAGTGCAAATACTGCCAGCGCGCTCCACCCTAACTTTTCTGCAGCGATCGCCGTCGGTACAAAGAAAAGCAAACCGATGGAAAACAGATTTTTAGTTTGTAGAGTTTTAACTAGTTTAACTATAGATGACATTGAGGTATGGCTATCACTAATTCTTCACAAATCATAAGGTCTTTTAGGTGTTTGTGTCAGGAGGCGCAAGCTGGGTACTTCCACGAGCAAATTCTTCTCTAAATCTCGATCCAGTTCCTGTCTAGGAATACACTATGTGTCAAGTTTTCTTTGCCCAATTGGTCCTGGAGCACACGGCAGTTGCATTATCTGTGCTGTTGAGCAGGATGGGAAATTTTGGCTGAAGAATTACTGCTAGAAATGTTTTCTGGAATCAACTTTTGTTTAGCAATATTTTCGGCAGCTTGCTTGAATAAAAGTTCAATTTTATTTCGCCAGTATTGAATATTAGGAAGCTTTTCAGGATGTTTTTTGTAAGCCAAAACTTTATCCCACTGACCGTTCTCCAAAGCCTGATTTATATCATTAAAAAAAGCTTCTGATTTCGCCCAATCTTGCTGCCATTGAGCGATCGTCTCTGTCACTTGTTTCCAATTGGCATTGTTGGTAGAAATAGACTTCAGCAAATCAATTGCTCCTTGTAAATCTCCAGACTCATACTTGTTTCTTGCTTTTTCTAAAATATCTATAGCGGTTGGAGAAGATTTTTTCGGTTGTACTTTTTCTGAAGTTGCTGTGGGAGATGGCGAAGGTAATGCTTGTGGTATCTGCGGCGATGGAGTTTCTACATGTACAGATGATTTTGGTTGGAAAGTTGGGCGAGTGCCGATCAAATTATCATCGTCTAGGGTTTTAACTGCAATACCTTTATCTCGCAAACAAGAAACCCATCCAAAATTATTTTTGATCGTATCCGAGTGGATCCAAGCCGAGCGTTCCGAGTCTAGTTTTACTTCTACCCAGCCACGTTTTGTACGTCTGCCAGTTACTTCTAATTTACTACCTTTGTTGGCAACTTGTAGTATGTTATTGCTTGCGATCGCGCTTGGTTCAGAACGAATATTAGCTTGGTTTGCTCCCACCACCACCACACAAGTTTGTGCTGCAACATCATTTTCTCCTGCTCGCATCAAATTAGCAGCCCAATTTTGAGCATTCTTAACCACCAATGGCGCTACAGCAGCAGCACTACCTGCTAAGACGAACAAAATAAACAGCTGCAACAAATCAGGACCGCTAGAACCCGTGTTGGTAGAAGTGGGTTGAGAAACTGGTCCTGCTACTGCTGCAACAGGAGGAAGTGCATAATTTGCTGGTGCAACAGCAATAGTTTTTTGTTGAGATGGAACTACTAAGGGAAAATTGCTAGCTTGATGAGTAAGATTTCGCCCATCATTTTCTTGTCTTTGATAACGGTTATCGATGGCCTGCAAAGCTTGCAATGCTTCTTTAGCAGTTTGGTAGCGGTCTTTAAAGTGATAGCGTACCATTTTATTCAACACCGCAGCCAACTGCGGACTTACAGATACTAAGTGTTGCCAAAGGATTTCGCCGGTTTCCGGATCTTCTTGCAAATCCACTGGCGCTACTTTAGTTAATGCTTGAATAGCAATAATGCCCAAAGCATAGATATCACTGTTAGGGCGGGGTTTGCCTTGTCCTTGTTCGGTGGGCATGTAACCGGGAGTACCAATAGCTACGGTAGCACAGAAGTGGGCGGCGTTGAAAGCAGATGCTTGCGTAGCTAATCCAAAGGGCGATCGCAGTTGTTTGACCGCTCCAAAGTCTACCAACACTAACTTGTGATCCGAGGCACGTCGGATAATATTATCTGGCTTGATATCGCGGTGAATTACCCCATGACCGTGGACAAAATCCAAGATATTGAGAACTTCTATTAACAAATCGATAACTTGGTCTTCTGTCCATTTTGTTTCAGAAGCTAGTTCCTGACTGAGGGGATGGCCTTCTATAAATTCCTGTACCAAATAAAATTCTTGGTTTTCGTCAAAGTAAGCTAAAAGCCGGGGAATTTGATCGTGATTGCCCAATTTTTCTAAAGTTTCAGCTTCGCTTTGAAACAAACGCTTAGCCGTTTCAAATAAAGAAGGAGTAACGCTGACTGGCTTGAGGTGCTTGACCATACAAATAGGATTGCCCGGTCGCTTGGTATCTTGGGCAATGTAGGTTTCGCCAAATCCCCCCGTTGCCAAGACTTGAATTACTTGGTACCTGTGGTCGAGTAACTTGCCAATCATATTCCCTCCCCAGTATTAACACCCATTTTCTCAGGATGGTAATGAATATCTCCAAAACTTCCGCGATAAAATTCGTTATCTTGGGAAAAGATTCTGGATTTAATATGCAATTTTTGCTTGTAGATACACAATTGTCGATCTTTAGCTATGCCACCTAAAATAACAAACCTGACCGCATGGCAGCAGGCTGAACTCCTTATGCAACCTGCCTTCATTCGTGTGGTTGATAATATTCGCAAGCTGCTTGATGTCTCTGATTGGAAGGGAACTTACCAAGATGTACTGATTTGGCCCCCTGATACCAGCGCTGAAACAAAAGCATCTGTGACAAGGCTATTGCAAGAATTAGAAACTGCAACCCCGGAAAAAACACTAGAAATTAGAGAGGCTCTTGCTCATCTACCAATGCCCCATCCAGGATATCATTTGTGCTTGCAGCGTCAACAGCAACAAGTCAGCATAGATTTGTGGGAACTGTGCTATCAAGTATGTTTCCTTAACTACAGTTATTTAAGTAACGATGCAGTTGAGGTTGATACTAGTTTAATCGATGAAACAGGTGATGTGGATTGGAATGCCTTGGATGCCAAAACAAAAAAGTTAGTTGAGCAAGTTTTTGCAAATTTACCCAATTAAATTCTCTTTGTATCCGTTTCTCCAAATCCAGGACTGCAAATTCCTCGCCACCAACAAATCCTTGTTCAGCCCCTATCGGTGCAGGATTTAATTAAAATCAAGGTTAACAGCCTTTACTAGATTTAATGGTGAAAGCCTGAAATACCCTTTTTCCCGTGTGTTAACTGCACTTTTAGGGTTTGACAAAAAGCCACGGAAAACATTTTGGTAGATTTTTCTCTTAATACTGCAACTTTAGCCTTTTAACATCTGTCTGAAGAAAGAGTAGTAGCGATCGCTAACTTGTACAACTCTAAGTTCAGTTATGAGCCTTTGTATTAACCCTAACTGTCCCCAACCAAACCACCCAGATAACAGCAAAAACCGCTTTTGCACAAGCTGCGGTTCGTTACTGGAAATCGGACGTTATCGGGTCAGGCGTTTGTTAAGTCACCAAAGCGGTCTTGGAAAAGTTTACGAAGCTTACGACCAGGATCGACCCAAAGTCATTGCAGTAACTGAGGAAAATCCAAACACAAATACACTTCCACAACAAGCTTGTCTTGGGGAGCAATCTTTCCAGTATCGAACAAAACAAGGATTGGTTTTGTACTGCACTGTTATGGAACAAACCGCCACAACTAAGCTCGAACTCAAAAGGCTAAAGCAGCAACAACCAAGGGTACAAAGTCCAAACACCAAACAGCTAGCGCCGTCACTACCTGAAAATTTCATATCACAATCCCAGCAGCGCCACTCGGTACCCCTACCAAAATTATTCGCCATGATGCTAGTCTCATTTGGATTGCTGGGTTTAGCTGCACTAGCAGCACGAGCTTCTTTGGGAGGAGCTGCGCTCGTACCTGCTGTTGCTGTTAATTTTACCTTTTATCCTCCAGGCTACCGTCAAATACCAGAAAAAAAAGGTAAAGTTGATTATTTTGCCTATCAAGAAGGTAAGGACAGTCAAGGCAGAACAGCAGAATTTAATATAGCTGTTTTATCAACTAAATATAAATGGCTTAGTGGTAGTAACGAGCAAATTAAATATAAAAATCAAATTATTAATGTGGATGATTTGAGAGCAAAGCTAGAACAACAAGGAATTCAAACTATTATGGAAAACCCAACTGAGATTATCTCGGTAGGGACAGCTGCTTGCGAAGGAACACCACAATTTGAAGAACGTACGGCTTTTGAACGCGCAAAACAAATTCAACGATTAGTAAAAAAATTATTTTTTCAGGAAGGTTCGAGTGTTAAAGACTATAGAATATTGAATCTTGGTCAATTTCGTCCTCAGCAATGTCAATCCCACCGCAATGAAACCACCTACCAAAGAAGTCTTATTATTATCGGTGTTAGAAAAAAATCAGAAGGTGTAAATATAGATGAAGCACTGCGAAATAGGTTAAAAAACAAATCTTTTGCTGACTTTAAGCTAAAGGATTATTCTTTGGCAACTGGGGATAAGTTTAAAACAATACCAAGTAATTTGTAGAATATACTAGGAAAGTACTAAAGATGGTCTTAAGCCCCTGAGTTCTGCCTTCTTGCGTTGGGAAATTTCTGTATTGCCTTGTTTACGGTCAATTATTCTACTTTTACAGGTCGGTTCGTGCTTCTTGCACCCGCCTGTGGAGTAAATTCAAACTTGTTAAAGCAACCATTAAACTCAGTAACTCTACGTTCAAAAATTGAATAAAGCTAGCTCCTCTCCAACTATTAAATGTATCCCACAAGGCATGAAGCAATACTGCCGTTGCAAAAGCACCTATAACCTGCAAGTTCAAGACCTGATGTCCTGATTTTTCCCGCTCTTTCCACAACACAGCACATACCAATCCGGTCCAAGCTGCGTGTCCAGCTGGAGAAAACAGTCCACGAGCAAACAAAACTCCATCCAGTACGAGTATGTTTCCCTTAGATAGTAAAAGAGTGACAAAACTATAGCCCATGGTCTCTAGTGCAGCAAAACCCATACCTGTAGCTGTACCTAAAAGAATCCCGGCTGCTTGTGAACGGTAACGACCTTGAAAATAATATCCTAAAGGAAAAATTAACTTTGCGCTTTCCTCTATTAATCCAACGCCCAACATGGGTAGAAAACCCAAAGTCTTTAAGACATCGTACTCAATAGTTCCCGCCACTACTGTTCCAAAGACCCCACCCCAAAGAAAACAGATAGCCATTGCGGCTAAGGAAACGTCCCAATTAGGTAAAGTTTCATATAAATAAGTAACAAAGGTCACTGGTACTAGAAAGGAGCCAAGCAGGATCGCGCTCGGTACAAAATTGGGATTACCAGTTGCAACTAGAGTCTTTTCAATTAAATACAGAAGGAAAACTCCACTCACAAAGATTTGAACCCACCGACGTTGAAAAAAAACCATATAATTCATCTGTTGTACTTATTAGGGTCGCAGTTGTTGAAAGCGATATATCTCTTCGATCAGTTGTACCCAACCATCAGACACAGATTCGAGTATGCGATCGCCTTTTTCCTTTGTTGCTGTGGTCGGATCGCCCACAACCCCGCTTCTACTCAAATCCCGTGTTACCCAAGCAAAGCTTAACTTGCCTTCTACACTTAACAAGCTATCTTCTGGCTGTGGTGGAGGATACTCAGCAACTGCTTTTTCCATCTTCACTTGCTGTGGTAGAATCGCTAGCATAATGCTGGTCTCAGCATCCCCAGCATGAATACCTAATTGTTTTTCCTGAGGTGAAAGTAATTCCCAGGTAATGTGGGGAACTCGCCAAGTAAAAAGCGGAAATACTAAAAAGTCATCGAACTTGACGTGTAAGTCTCGAGCAGCAATTTCCATTACCTGGGGTTGTCCCCCGTGAGAGTTCATCAACACCAGCTTTCTAAACCCGGCGCGGTAGATACTTTCTCCTATTTCTATCAATGTTGTCAGCAGGGTATGAGCACTAAGGGTAATCGTACCCGGAAAATGCCAATGTTCGTTAGATTTACCGTAATAAAGAGTTGGTAGAGCATAAGCAGGAATTTTGCTATCCAGCTTTTCCATGGCTTTTCCCAGTACCGCCACGCCAATAGCAGCATCTACTATCAACGGTAAGTGAGGACCGTGTTGCTCAATTGCTCCCACTGGCTGAATTATTACCACATTTTCCTTGTTTGGCATAGCCTGAATGTCAGTCCAACTCAGGTAGGGGAAAAAGCGTTCTGGAGGAATAAAGCTGTGCATGTTCGATAAAAAATTGTTAAATGCTTTATTAATTAATTTAATCTGACTGATTTTGTTACAAAAATAAATTTAAATTAGTAAAATTTCTCACTAACTGCTTTCTAGAAGTAATGGAATGATTTGCTATAGTTCCCAGCTGTAATTAGGTATAATACCTACCTCCCCAAAGAAAAACATATTGATTAATCTTAGGTTAAGCTAAGATTAATAAAAGATTATACAATTGGCAAATTCTACTTGTACTGAGGATTAAAGAAGGCTATTGCAAACCCCGGAAAATGTTCGTATTGGAGACAAAGTGTTAATATTACATCCAGCCTATGTTGCTGGCAAAATTGGAGTCGTCTGCGGTCGAGAAATATTTTCAGACAATCAGCCAAGCGATCGCTGGCTGGTTAGAGTCGATTCGGAAAACATAGTCGTGTCCCTAACCCCAGATGATTTTCAAATTATCTCTGAGTAGAGAGCATAAATTCAGTTTATTTTTCGAACAACTCGCCGTTGTGGTCTATTTTTTATTCTTTTTTGAAAAGGTAATATCTCAGCTTCACTACTTTCCCTTGCTACTCGAATCAATAATCCCGCTGCTACTAAACTAGCAATCATAGAATTACCGCCATAACTAAACATTGGCAACGGTAAACCAGTAGTCGGTAAAGCACCTGTCGCCACACCAATGTGAAGCAATGACTGTCCTACCATCAAAACTGTCACGCCGATAGCCACTAGTCGATTAATAGGATTAATCGTCTTGAGAGCAACAATGAGTCCCAAGGTGGCGTAGGTGACCAACATCAACAGCAGCACTATACCACCAACAAAACCGAATTCCTCTGCAAACACTGCAAAAATAAAATCGGTATCCTGAATTGGTAAATAAAATTGCTTTTGTTGAGAAAGCCCAAAACCAACACCCCATGTACCGCCAGAACCCACTGCAAGCAAACTCTGTACTAATTGATAGCCATCTCCAGTAGCATCAGCCCAAGGATTAAGAAATGACATTACTCGTTTGCGCTGGTACTCTTTAATGCTGATACTCAGTATTGCTAAGGCTATCCCCCCAACTGCTGTACCTGCCAGATATTTATAAGGCAATCCAGCTGCTAAGGCAATTAGCCAAACAATCATACCGCAAAGTGCGGTTGTACTCAAATTTGGCTGTGCCAATATTCCCAAAACTACAAGACAAAAAATACCCAACCAAGTAAAGCGAACGCGCCAGCTGAGTTTGTCCCACTGACCAAAAAGCCGCGCGCTTTGCAGTACCAAAAATGGTTTAATTAATTCAGAAGGTTGAATCGGAATTGGTCCTAGGGAAATCCAACGAGAAGCATCAAAAGCTTTTTTACCCACTCCTGGTACAAGGGTAAGGAAAATTAACCCCAGCAGTAAGAATATAAACCAGTGGGATACCCCTAAAACTTTACGCAGAGGCAGGTTAACGATGATGTTGAATAGTATCAGAGAAACTAAAACCCAAAGTATTTGGCGCTTAAAGTAGTACAGTCCATCGTTGTTGCGAGCATAAGCAACTGGATAGGACGCTGAAAACAGCATCACTAAACCAAAAAACAACCAAACTAGTGTTAACCAGCGTAGAAGGCGTGCTTCTGTTCCCCAACTAGAGACAGTGCGATCGAAAAACGGAATCAGACGGTGTAAACTCACAACCTGTACCAGTAAATTCTTAACTCCAGCTTCCGGTTTGCTGTGCAAACGGAATTGACGTTAATGATATTACGCGATCGGGCAAGCTGTTTGAACGTAATTCCAAACAGGCAAAATTATGAGCAACTGTTCACAAACCTTCGTAATACTAACTCAACTCAAAAGCACCCATCTTTAATTCCAAGCCATTTTACTTGTCGGTATGCACTGCTAAAGGAATTTCTATCCAGAACTGCGTTCCCCGTCCTGGTTGCGAAATGCACTTCAACTGCCCCTTATGCTTTTCTACAACTATTTTATAACTAATTGACAAGCCTAGCCCTGTACCCTTACCCACAGGTTTAGTAGTAAAAAAAGGATCGAAAATTCGCGATTTAACTACTTCTGGAATTCCCGGACCATTATCGGCAATTTTGATCGCAACCAAGTTACTTACTAATAATTCTGTAGCAATAGTAATTTGCCTAGAGCTTTTAGTATTGTGGTTATCCAGTGCATCAATCGCATTACTAATAATATTCATGAATACTTGATTAAGTTGACCGGGATAGCACTCTACTAAAGGTAAATCTCCATATTTTTTGACAACTTCTATAGGAGGACTATTTCCTTGTCCTTTGAGTCGATGCTCTAAAATTAATAGAGTACTATCTATCCCTTCGTGAATATTAACTTTTTTCATCTCTGCTTCGTCTAAACGAGAAAAATTCCGCAGAGATGATACAATTTCTATGATACGCTCAGCACCAATTTTCATAGAACCGATGATTTTTGGTAAATCATCAATTAAGTACTCCAGGTCTATTTTTTGAGCATACTCTTCAATTTCTCGAATTTGATGGCAACTAAATTTTTGATAAAGTGCAAATAAATGTAACAGATATTGCGTGTATTCTTCCAGGTAATTTATATTGCCGTATATAAAGTTAATCGGATTATTAATTTCATGAGCTACACCTGCTACTAATTGTCCCAGGCTGGACATTTTTTCTGCTTGAATTAGTTGAGTTTGGGTGTTCTGTAATGCTATTAAAGATTGGTTTAGCTTTTCTGCCTGGGCTTTGGCAATTTTAGCTAAATTATCTTTAAGTTTGAGAGCAGCCTTTAATTCTATCTGTTGTTTAATTAATTCTGCTGTTAATTTTTCATTATCGGCGATCGCTGTGTTCTTAGCTTGTAAAAGAAAAATAAAATCAACAATCGGATCGTGAATAGCAAAATCCTTAAGTTTTAGACCAAGAGGAGCAAGACTAGCAGTATCAGTAACCCAAGGAGAACCCAGAAAAAAATATTACATCCTGCTCTAGTTGATACATCATTTGTCCTTTCAGCTGCATTCCATTATGCAGAAATTCCAAAATAAAAAGAGTGGGGGAATGCTTGATAATATCATCAAAATCAACTGTAATATTTGGACGCTTAAGCTGAAAATGCTGGGTAAAAGATGTACCAATTATTTGTTCAGGACAAAGGCGCTCCAGAACAGAACCAACCTGTACAATTTCTCGATGACGATTAATTACAAAATGAAACGGAAATGCTTTGGCAAATGAATCAAAGGAAAGACTAAATTTAGTAAAAACCATGTCTTATTGTGGTTTATATTTCACCAAAAATTCATCATGTTCAGCTCCCGCGTCTCGACTTTGGGTTTGAGAAATATCAACTTCTGTATGAAATTTTTTCCCCAACCCCTTAATTAAACCAATTACCATTGGAGCTAAACCTTCTCTAGTTGAATGATAACGAAGTTTCAAAGATTCTTCTTCTATATCGGCACATTCAAAAGATGGAGGTTGCAGCTGGGGAAAACTAATTCCGACACGAGCATGAAGATTGTCGAGGTTTTCGAGAAATTCAGGTAAATTATCTCCACTCATATCCATAAGTTCACCATAGCCTTCCCATGCTGTATACTGTACCCAGTATTCTCCAAAAGCTTGCATAACCTCTTGGGGTGAGAGATTAAGTACGGCACTGGCTGCTTTTACCAACCTATGGGTAATTTCATCTGGATAAGCTTCCATTGTAATAAAAAAATCTACTTCTATTCCTGCTTTTTGCTTAATTTCTTGCCAAGTATTTTCGCCGAAACGGCTGCATACCATGTCCTGAATCGCCTTATTAACTAATCCGTACATTCAAGTCTCCTTATGACAGTATTTAATTTACATGTTTTGATGAAACTAAATTATGTTTTTTAAATTTAGCTCTGATCAAAATTGAGATTGTTTGTTTGCCACGATAGAAAAAAATAAAAAATGTCGCTGTAATTGTCATTGTTAAATTTAGTTTAGCTGCCAGAGTGTTTTTACTCTTACTGCTATACCTTTAATAAGTTAAATGGATTAGCATTAACTTGATATTCAGTAATTTGGCGTTCGATTCCATTGAAGAATTGTACGCGAGCATTCATTGCTTCAAGAACGGCGAGTTTTATATTTTCTAATTCTTCAACTGTTGTAACTCGAGCTTCAATCAATGCTGCTAATTTTGCTGCATGGCTATCATCTAAGTGAATATGAACTTCAAAAAATACGAGAGATTCTTTTGGCAAGGGTGCAGCACCAATAATTCCTTGATAAAGTTGAATGTACAGCGCACTCACAATTCCTTCTGAGGCATAACAAACGGCACCAAGTGCAGCTAAAAAACCGTACTGGTGTGGTATGCGCAGGTAAGTATTAATTAAGGCTTCAGTTTCAAGATTGGGAGCCTGTATAGCAAGGATATTGTCGTCAATACCTAACGCGCGGGTAAAGTGCCGAAATAATTCTGGATGGGACTGAGTCAAATCTCCTCGTCCCATTTCATCGAATAGGTTTTCTAAGATCGCCAACTGAACACTTTCATCTTGACAGCAAGATAAGATGCTAGCCAAGATACGGCTAAATTCTTTAGAGAATTTATACATTTGAATAGCCAGTAATTGTACTTCTTGTAAAGCTAATTGTCTAGTACGGCAACGATTGAGGAACTCATGATTCCAAAGGGGATGGTTAGCCGTAATTTCACGTAGAGATTCCTGAACCTGCACAAAAGAAGATAAGTTTTTCATCGCCATACTTGTATTGCTAAATGAAGTGGTAAGTCAACTAAAGGAGAGAAGAACGATTCGTCCAGCGCTATGTGTTCTGGAGTAACTCGTAATTCCTTTAAGGTTGGCATTGTATTGAAGCCAGCATTTTTGAGAGCATCAAAATAGTCTTCTAAAGTTTTGTGAATTAATTGCACATTTAGCCAAGAACCATTTCTCTTCCAAATACGTCCTGGAAATTGCCAATCTCGTTTGCTAAAGTAGCCTCTACCCTCGACTTCAAAATAAAAGGGATATGCAGCTTCTCGCATGTATGGAAAGCATGGATGGGGAACGCTGAAAACAAATCTACCGCCAGGAGAAAGTACGCGTGCTATTTCTGCTATGCATTGCTGGGTTTGAGCAGTAGTTAAGTAGTTAAACAGAAAAACTGCAACTACTAAATCAAAAGTGCGATCGCCAAATTGTTGAAGGTTAGTAGCACATCCTACTTCGTAGTCAATACCCCAAGGTTGTTGAGCTTCCTGCAACTTTGCTGCAGCGATCATACCCTCAGAAATATCTAAACCACATACTTGTGTTGCACCTAGTGCGCGTAACTCTCGACTGCAATAACCTTCTCCACAACCCAAATCAAGCACTCGCAAACCCCTAACTGGTTCACATAGTTCTAGGACAAACGGACGTGCTGTAAAGTCAGAAAGAGAAGAAGGTTCTTGTCTAATCCATTGTGATGCTGTACTGTCGTAAAGGTCTTTGGTGACATTTCTATTTTCGAAATTTGTCATTTTTACTTTTGTTTTGAACGCAAATAAATTGATTCATTATCAACTGTTTTTATGCTAAAAATGATGAGGAGCAAAACAAGATTTCTTAGGTAAATAAAATATGAGAGCAACCTTACTATTTCCAGGCAAAATATACTAGATTAAAATTTAGCAAGTTTATCTTTACTTGAAAATGTTGAAGTTACTTATTGGGATATTAAAAAATAGTAAGTGGGAAAAAGGAAATTAAAAATAAGTGTTTTCAGAAACGAAAGGACCTTGTATATGGTACGTCGCAAGGACAGAAGCACACGATTAAGATGAAAGAGAACTGGCACGAGAGTGCTTTTGACAATTCTCTAACTCTTGTTTTTAAGGTGCTCCCAAACTATCAAGGAAGAACATAAATAAATTAAGAAAATTTCATGTGTTTTCAATAAAGCTTAATACTTACAGATATCTTTATGTTTTTGCGTGGGATTTTGACCGGAAATTTATGTGAAGAATCCGAAGCATTACTCTACTAGAGCTCATTTCCGTTTAGGCAAGATGAAATTATTGTGTTTGTAAAAAAAATCACGCACAAAAACCTCAAGGTAAT
>Ga0272448_1000732_pt1 | contig 48235 bp, 36 predicted proteins | sample YNPCB0191_FD_202220 | JGI IMG/M metagenome (GOLD analysis project Ga0272448, IMG submission 202220) | Hot spring sediment microbial communities from Yellowstone National Park, WY, United States - YNP-CB-019-1 | ecosystem: Environmental > Aquatic > Thermal springs > Hot (42-90C) > Sediment... | reverse complement strand
TTTCCGCCGCTACCCGCACCCGAAAATCCACCTGACCGTTCAGGCCGTGATACCAGGGAGCAATCACTCCATAACGATCTTCAACTACTGGATGGGCAAAATACTTCTTCTGGGGTGCGTCCTCGGCTTTTGCCAAGGTCGTTACGCAGACACATATCATTGTCAACGAGATGTGCAACCGGCGAAACATGCTTGCTCCTTTCAGGTTGAGGCTTCAGCTTAAATAAGCTCGAAAGGTAAATAGCCCAAAAGTTTACGACATTACATGCCCTTGAAAAAGGGGAGGAGCAAAAGAGTAACACTCCCTGAAAAACCGCTTTTTACGGATGATCCTCTTTAACCGCCAAACTCTTGCAACTTCAGCTAATTTTGATATATTCAATTTTGTCTATTCTGTAGGAGAGCGTTCTCCTGGTCTCATTGGTTTTGTTTGCTTTTTAAGACCTAAACAGGGAGTTACCGATGAGAACTTTCAGCCTCAAGTCACACCTGGTTATTGCGCTGGTTTTTAGCATTCTGGCTTTCGGCTTAGTGGTTACTAAAAGCGAAGCAGTAAGTACCTATTGGCAAGCCGGGACGGCCAACTGGTCGGGTACCAACGTGTGGAACAATGGCGAACCGACGCTGGACGACGATGCCTATATCAACAACGGCGGCACCGCCCAAGTCACCGCCGGAAACACCGAATATGCCAACGACCTGTTTCTCGGCCGTAACAGCGGACAGAGCGGCCATGTGCAGATGACAGGCGGCGCTTTGTACACCAAATATGACCAGTATATCGGCTATGAAGGCAGCGGCTCATTTACCCAAAGCGGCGGCGAAAACCGCTGCTCTTACGGCACCTCGAACCACGACCTCTATCTCGGTTATGACACCGGCGGCACGGGCACTTACACCATGTCCGGCGGCACGCTTTACACCGGCGATCAGTACATCGGCCGACTCGGCTCCGGCACGTTCATCCAAAGCGGCGGGACGAACTACCTATCGGCCACCGGTTCAGCCACTCCCGACAACATGTACGTCGGCTATGCCACTTCCAGCGCCTGGGGAACCGGTGTGTATCGGCTCAGCGGCACCGGTCAGATCATCATCAACCACAAGAACGCCGACATCCGTGTTGGCGACACCTACAGCGGCACCATCTCCTCCGGCCGATTCGAATGGTTCCGTCAAGGCGGCATCAGTTGGGCCGATCCCAGCGGAGACGGCAAAATGATTATCGGTGAGGGCGGCACGCTGGCGATGGGCTACGACTTCACCTCTCTTCCACAACGTGTTACAGGACTGGAAAACGCCACCCTGGAAGTGACCAACGGCGCCACGGTCACCAAATTAAGCGATGAAATAACTTCCCAGGTCAAATACCTTCGTATCGGCAGCAGCACCGGCGCCGGCTACGGCATCCAGCAGGGAGGCGACGTGGTTGTCGGACAGTGGGCGAAAATCGGCGACGCCGGCCTGGGGGTCGCCACTCACAACGCCGGCACCTTCTACGTTACTACGCATCTTTACTTAGGCATCAACTCTTCTAGTGCCAGCGGCACTTATCGCCTCAACGGCGGCACGCTTACCGTCGGCGGGAGCATTTACGGCGGCAGCGGCACGGGCACGTTCATTATCGACGGCGGCACACTCACCCTAAACGGCTCTTACCTCAACGTGACTAATTTCATCCTCGGAGACCAGGCCGGCCGCTCCGGCTCCTATACGCTGGCGAGCGGTAAAACGGCTAACATCGGCGCCCTGACCATCGGCAACGCCGGTACGGGCACTTTATCGCAGACCGGCGGCTCGATCTACGCCGGCAGCCTCACCATCGGCGGCGGAAGCAGCTATGCGATGACCGGCGGCTCGCTGTCGGTAAGCGGCGCGGCCATTATCGGCCAGGGCGGTTCAGCCACCTGGAGCATCGGCTCACAGAACCCCAGCGTCGGTTCCCTGACCATGCGCAACGGCAGCATCACCGGCACGGGCATAATCACCGCCGGCTCCGCCATTACCGCCGAAAACGGCTCCATCAGCGCGAAGCTGGCCGGCGCCGTCGGTTTGCTAAAGACGACCGCTGGTACAATCACCCTTAGCGGGGCTAATACTTTTACGGGAACAACTATCTTGCGATCTGGAACCCTGGTAGCCGGAACGAACGCGCCCAGCGGCGCGGCTGGAGCGTTTGGAAACGCCACCTCTGCCATCGTTGTCGGTGACTCCGGCACACAGAGCGGCGACAACCTGTCGCTGCTTATCGGCGGCCCATATACCGTCGGCCGCCCGGTGTCCGTGTACAACTACGGCAACTCCGTCACACTCGGCAGCAGCAACACCTCCGGCACGGCTGCTTTTAGCGGCAACATCTCCCTTGGCAGAAACGTCAACCTGGCGGCCCTGGGTGGCAGCGGCGGCGCACTTCAGTTCTCCGGCTTGATTACCGGCAGCGGCCATACTGCCACCCTTTCTGGCGATGGCAACGTGAAGGTCCTTCCCGCCTCCGCAGGCACTACTAACGGCGATTACTTCATCGGCTCTGGCGGGGGAAGAATGCTGGGCGGTGCGAACACCACCGGGACAGTCCAGTACACGGGTAACATCACGCTCGGCAATTCCCTTTCCCTTGCGGCAACAGGCGGCGGAACAGTCGAGTTCGCCTCCGGTACATGGACGACGAACAACTACCCATTGACGATTACCGGCTCCGGCGCAGGCGTGGTGAAAATCTCCAATACGCTTAATACCAGCGGGGCGGTAACCGTTTCCTCGGGCAAGTTGCTGGTGGAAGGCGCGGTGGGCGGGGGCGGCAGCGCCTTGTCCGTAAGCAGCGGCACCACCCTCGGCGGAAACGGCGCCATCACAAAGCCTGTTGACGTTTACGGTACTATCGCCCCCGGCGCAAGCACCGGCATTCTTACGGTAAACGGCAATTTAACTCTGGCCGGAATCTCTCTGTTTGAGCTACAAGCATATCGAGCCGAAGGGCCGGGGGCCGGCTATTACGACGGGCTGATCGTCGGCGGGACGGGCAACACGCTGACCTTCGGCGGCACGCTGAACGTGGTCAACTTTGGAGCTGGCCCCAACTACCAGCCCGGCCAAGTGTTCGATCTCTTCGATTGGGGCGACAATACGACCGGCGGAGCATTCGCCGCCATCAACCTGCCCTCGCTGCCCGGCGGACTGCAATGGAAAATGTTCGGCAGCCAGCCCTTCGACTATTCCACCGGACAAATCGTCGTGGAGCAGGGCACGGAAGTAACACACTACGGCCTTGCAGCCAGCCTGACAGTCCCACCCAATGTGTTGCTTCGAGGCTTTGTGGACATGTTCAGCTCCATCACTTGCACCGGCAGCGGACAGATGGACACGCTGGACTTCACCGGCCTGAATGCTGTCAGCGGTCTTGGTGGAGCAGTAAGCGGCCCGAGCATTAATGGCACTGACGTGCAGCATGGCCAAACGGTTTCCAACCACGGATTGACCTTCCGAGGAACAGATTACAACCGGAACGTAATTGTTACCCCTACCGTCCTCACCGCCACCAATCATACCCTGGGTGGAGACGCCATCCGCGACTGGACCAACGAAATAGTCGTCAACGTGGGGCTGGGCAGGGCCGGACCGGGGGATGATCGCTTGCTCTTCGGCCCGGAGCTTGTCGGACAAGGGAGGCTGATTGCACTCGGGCCGGGCGGAAAAGTGCGCGATTATACCGGACTGGCCTCAAAAACTTCTCCCGGCGATTGGGATGAAGGCCCCACGCTGGGAACGGAAGCCGTAATCCGCGAGGGAATTGATTCCACCGCTACACAGCTGATCAGTATGCAATGGCGGCGGCGCTACGACGGGCAAGTCCACGGAGAGCCGGGCTCGGAAATACCCGAGTCCGCGATTCTTACCAGCGACGTGCTTCGCCTGAGCGGGATGGACATCGAGGGCGGTTTGCCTCAGGAGCGGCATCGGGCTGATGTGTTCGTTCTCCAGATGACATACTTCGACCCGGAAGATTATCCGGGCAAACCGCACGGTTTGCTTTTCCTCGACTTAGGCGCCGATCATGAAGTGGGCGGAGTGGGCGAGTTTGCCGACCGCTGGCTTCCCGCTCCGCTGGGAAACTTCGGCGGCCAAGCGTATGAATTGGTCAACATGACCTGGGAGGAATTCCGCGCCGCTCATCCGGGAGAACTTAGCGAGTTGCTGGGCTGCTGGGGGTGGTCAGGCAATGGACAAGGCAGAGGTTACTCCTGGGCTGTGATTAACTTCAATAACGCTCAATTCGCCGTTCCTGAACCAGCCACGTGGGTCTTGCTGGCAAGTCTAGCCCTGTTGACAGGCCTTTACTATGCCGCTTCCCGGCGACAAAGTCAAGGCCGTTAATGTACGGCTTGAATCCAGAACCTATAGCAGGCCGTTCGTTGATAGACGTTCTTTAGAGTGATATTTTTCTTCGTTTTCTTTACCGACGTCGAAAACAAATAAGAAAGCATATTTGGGACGGAAGTAACTATTTCCACCAAAAATTCGCAATCATCAAAAAAATGGCTGGCATTCTCTCTTTCCCCTCCCCCTCAATAAAAAGACTCCCGACCCCTTAAAGCTCTCCAGGGGGTCGGTGTGGGTAAGCGGAGAGTTGCCCACGTAGCGGTAGAGGTTCGCGTCGCCGGCGGCCAGGCCCAGCGGGTCTTCCGAGAGCCAGCGGCCGACCGCCGGGTCGTACCAGCGGTGGAAGGTGGAATTTGCCAGCCAAGCCACGCCAGCAATAAATAAATTGCCAAAGATCAACCGCCGTCAGTGTAGCCTACCGCCCCGTGCCGTACAAGCCGGCAGTGCCATCCGTCCAACCCCTTAAATCCCTCGAGTCAAAATTGCTCTATGCCAGCATGGTGCTAGAAGTCGGCGGCTTGCGTCAGCCATTGTTTGTAGAGGGCCTCGATTATGGCGGCATCGACCTTGCCATCCCACACGGCTACCGCATAGGTGAGAGTAAGGGGTTTTGCAAAGTCCAGGACAAAGGGTTTCTCTGCTAAGTTCAGGGTTGCCGAAAGGTAGGCAAAGCCCTTCGTTTTCATAAAAAAGGTTGCAGGATGACGGAGGTTCGTGGGGTGATCGAAAATAGCCAGCGTAACCGGTTTTCCATCCGCTAGTGCAGAATAAGCGCACCACTTGGCAGTAATTAAACGGCTGTCGCCTTTTTCGATTTCCTTTGAAGAACCATCCGGAGCATGGAAATACAGCCCATTCCGGTCCATCGAGGCCGGAAACCTGGCTCCCAAACCGAAATAAATCCTTCCTTCAAGTTTGGCGGTGTTCTTTTCCTGCGGCACGCTCAGGCGGGAACGCCAAAGGATGAGTGTAACCGGTTGGGCCGTTTCTTTCATTTTCAGCAAATGGATTTCGCGCCGTTCCTGGAGCAATGGTTTATCGCTGTCGGGAGCAAGCCAATCCAGTTCCTCGACAAAGCCTGCCCGGCTCTCGTCACCGATGTTATTGCTTATCTTGCTGAAGGTGCGATGTACTTCCAGGCCGCTCTGCGGTGTGTGTTCTTCCCAGAAGTTCACGCCATCGACGGAAAGGGCGAACATCACGCCATGATGATGCTTGTGGTCCGGGGGCGAATCGCGCAGCACTTGCACCCCCGCAGGCGTGAATAGTTCGGCGATGTATGGTTTCTTGGGCACACCGGCAAACTTATAGCTGAGCGCGTGTCGTCCAGCGTCAAAAATCTTTATGGCTTGTTCGCCCTTTTCAATGCTCAAGTTTTTTGCCACATCTTGAGCAGCGGCATAATAATCAAACCCAGCACAAATTAACGCCGCGCTGAAAAACCTAACCAAGCAGTTGAAAAAGTTTACGACATCTCGGGCTCGCATTGTTATCAACTCCTCAGGTTTTCAGTAAGTTAGAGAGATATTCCCAACTCCGCTGCGCCTGCTCGATTGTACCACATTCAACGCTGAGGACCAGATCGCGCGGCGCTTCACGGCAGATTTCAATGACTTTCGCCCAGTCGATCATTCCCTCGCCGCAGGCGCAGCCGACAGGCGTGCCGGTGACTTTACCTCGCTCGGCTTCGGCTTGTTCTACGGGAATATCTTTGGCGTGGATATGGACCAAGCGGTCGCGGACGTATCGGAGCCAGGCGATAGGGTCTGCGCCGGCGAGAAAGCTGTTGCCGGTGTCGAAATTGATGCCGATAGCCGGCGACTGGACTAATCCCCAGATACGGTCCAGCCCTTCAGGCGTTTTAGTGTATTGTTGATGCGGTTCCAGGCCGATCATAATGCCTCGTGGTTCAGCGACCGCCGCTGCTTCCATGAGCGTATATCGCATCAGCACATGATCTTCTTCTTCAGTCGTCCAGGGCTGTTTGGGGCCTTCGTCAGTGTTCACCACGGGAGCACCGCATTCGGCAGCGAAACGAATCGCCTGCTTGAGATGTTCCGTACCGACTTCGGGCTTGCAAAGAACGCTATGGCCGGAAAGAGCGGAAAGTTTTACGCCCGCGCGCTCACATGCTCGACGGATGCGGTAAGGATCGTCGAACATGGAGACGCTATGAAAATATCCGCCTTCGCTCAGCATTTCGCGGCCCCAATGCACCATCGGCTCTACAAACTGGTAGCCTATTTCCGCGGCCTTCTCCACGCCCCATTCGAAGGGTTTATCGGCGTGGCGAACGAATTCCAGATTGATACCTAAGTAGACATTGCCCATTTGTTTAGCTCCTGTAAAAGGCAAGAATAACGACGCCAATGGTTCGACAAAAAGTAATGTTTCGGCATTATATGCTATCTCTGATATAGCAAACCGAAAACCAAGCCCTAGACCAGCCAAATCTTGGCTGCTATTATAAAAGGCTCCATAATCATCTGTTAATCCTTCAGCAGAGGGTTTCTTCCAATGGATGAATTTAAAGACCTTTACAACGCCATTTTGACGGGCAACGCAAAGCTTGCGGTGGAAACGACAAAAGCCGCCCTCGCAGCCAACGTGGAGCCGACGGAATTGGTGCAAAAATACATGATTCCGGCAATGGATGAAGTCGGCCGGCGGTTCGAGTGCAATGAGTATTTCGTGCCCGAACTGCTTATCGCCGCCAGAGCCATGAAGGCCTCCTTAGAGCTGATTTCTCCGATATTGGCCGCGAAAGGAGCAGAACCGGCAGGTCGCGTGGTGATCGGCACCGTGCAGGGCGATTTGCACGACATCGGCAAAAATCTCGTGGCTTCCATGCTTGAAGGGGGCGGTTTTCAGGTGATTGATCTCGGCGTGGATGTGCCTGCCGAACGCTTCGTCGAAGCCGCCAAAGAAAAAGAAGGCACGATTGTCGCTCTTTCCGCCCTGCTGACGACCACAATGACGATGATGAAAACCGTCATTCAGGCGCTAGAAAAAGCCGGATTGCGGGAAAAAACCAAAGTCATCGTGGGCGGCGCCCCGGTTACACAGCGGTTTGCCGAAGAAATCGGCGCCGACGGCTACGGTGAAACAGCCGGTGCAGCGGTGGCCTTAGCGAGGAAATTGGTGTGAACGCCGCGCAAGGGTCATCCAGCTTTCGGGCGATACTCTCTTCCGGCCGCTTCCAATATGGAGCGGAAGTGGTTACCAGTCGCGGATGGCAGCCGCCGGGAACGCCCGGTAAAATCGCTGCGTTCGCCGCCGATCTTCTGGCCGAGCCGCGTGTGGGCTGGATTTCGATTACGGACAACGCCGGCGGCGGGCCGATGTTGCCGCCTGACTGGCTGGCCGCCCACGTGGCCCCGGAGCGTCATCGGGTAGTGATCCATCTCACCTGTAAGGACATGAACCGCAGCGCCCTCGAAGCCGCACTCTGGCGCTACGCTTCGGAAGGTTTCGAGAACATTCTTGCCCTCACCGGCGACTATCCGACCGGCGGCTTCGGCGGCCTGGCAGGGCCGGTCTTCGATCTCGATTCATTGGGGCTGATCACCTTGATTCAGGCCATGAACCGAGGCCTGGTCATCCCCGGCCGCAGCGGCAAACAAGAAACCCTGCCGCCAACCGATTTTTTCGTGGGCTGTGTGGTTTCGCCGTTTAAGCGCCACGAACGTGAGCTTTTGCCGCAATATCTGAAACTGCTCCGCAAAATCGCCGCCGGCGCCCGCTGGGTCCTCCCTCAGCTCGGCTACGACATGCAAAAGTTTCACGAAGTCCAACTTTTCCTCCAGTACCACGGCATTGACGTACCCCTTGTTGGCAACGTTTACCTCCTTTCGCGGGGCGTCGCGCGCATGTTTCATTCCGGCAAGCTGGCCGGCTGTGTGCTGACCGACGAATTGCTGGAAACGGTGGAAAAATATGCCTCAGGTCCTGATAAAGGCAAAAAATTCTGCCGCGAACTGGCGGCCAAACAATTAGCCGTTTTCAAAGGGCTGGGCTTTGCAGCCGGCTATATCGGCGGCCTTCAAAAGGTTGAAGATTTTGCGGAACTGGTCGAACTGGCGGAGAGTTTCGGCTCCGATGATTGGCGCGAATTCATCAAGGAGATTCGGTTTTCCCAGCCGGGAGAATTTTACCTCTTTGAACACGATCCGGCGACCGGTCTGAGCGCGCCTGATCGGCTGAATCAAGCCTATCTTGCTTCGCTGAAGCGACCCAAACGCACCCGGTACGTAACCTTTAACTATCGTCTTTCCCGTTTCGTTCATCGACTGGCGTTTACGCGCGACAAAGCCCTGTATCCGCTGCTGAAGCGGATTTATGAACATTGGGACCGAAAGCACGGCCTTCTTGAACGCTTGGCCTATCGCGTGGAACGCGCTTCCAAGGCCATGCTCTATGGGTGTCGGGATTGCGGCGATTGTAGCTTGCCGGAATGCGCGTATATTTGTCCTATTCGCTGGTGTTCTAAATCCATGCGCAACGGCCCTTGCGGCGGCTCACGCGACGGCCGGTGCGAAGTTGACGACAAGGAGTGCCTCTGGGCAAGGGTTTACGAGCGGTTAAAACACTACGGCGAAACGGAAACGATGCTGGAGCGACCGGTGGTAATCGCCGACGCCGCCCTGAAGGAAACATCTTCCTGGGCGAACACCTATCTTGACCGTGATCATCATGCGCCCCAGCGCCATATCGGTTAAAAGTTTTGGAGGAACTTATGGCTATTCCAGGTTTGACGCTGATCGGGGAAACGATAAATGATTCCGTGCCCTCGACAAAAAAGTTGTTTGATGCCGGCGATATAAACGGCATTCTGGAGCTGGCCCGAATGCAGGACGAACAAGGAGCGGCCTATATTGACGTGAACGTCGGGCCGCGCCCCGCCGAGTTTATGGCGGAGATGGTTCGCCGCATTCAGCGTGTTACGCGCAAGCCGCTCTCAATCGACACGCCCGATCCGGCCCTTGCCCGTGCCGGCCTGGAGGCTTACGATCCCGCTCTGTCCGAGGGGAAAAAGCCGATTCTCAATTCCATCAGCCCGTTGCGCGAGGAAATGTTCGACCTTTATCGGATTCAACCTTTCCGGCCGATTCTGCTGGCCTCGGAAGATGTGATTGACGGCCGCGCGCAAGCCTGTCGTACAGCCGAAGAAACCTATCGCGCCGCGCGCAAGCTGGTGGAACATTTTCTCGAACGTTGCCCTGGGGCGACAGAGGATGATTGCATCCTCGACCCGGGTATCGCTCCTTTAGGCAGCGATTCGGAAGGCAATCTTCATCGCCTCGTGGCGGCCATGGAGATGATTCACGCCGATCCCTTCTTTACGGGCTGCCACGCTTCGGTTGGCTTGAGCAACTTTACCGTCATGCTGCCGTCGAAGCGGGCGGATGGCTCGCCGGTGAAAGGGCCCCTGGAAAGTGCGTTTCTCACGAAAGTGATGCCGCTCGGTCTGGATATGATTATCGGCTCGGTCAAACGCAACTATCAGCTTCTACCGCCTGATCATCCCGCTATGGTTTGTCTGGAGGATTGTCTGAAGCTGAAGGGTTTCGATGTGTTGATGCGCGTGCGGGAGTTTTACGCCGGATAATTTTTTTCTTAGGATAATCTTGTTACTCACTTTGTCCGGCTTTGCTTATGCACCAGACGATTGCAAACTTGCTTTCCCCGGGACCGGTCTTGACCGACGGCGCGTGGGGAACGGAACTTCAGCGTCGCGGGCTGCCGCTCGGCGCCTGCCCTGATGTATGGAACCTTGAGCAGCCTGAAAAAGTCGAACAGGTCGCTGCGGCTTACGTGGCGGCCGGCAGCCGGATAATTCTTACCAACACTTTCGGCGCCAACAGGTTTGCTTTGTCCCGTCAGGGATTAGAAGGCCGGCTCAAAGAAATCAATCGCGCCGGGGTGGAAATCTCATTGCGTGCGGCCGCAGGACAAGCCCTCGTCTTTGCCTCCGTCGGCCCCAGCGGTTTGATGCCGGCCGCCGGCCAAGTTTCCGCCGCCGCACTGGAAGAAGCTTTTTCCGAACAAATCCAAGTCTTAGCCGAGGCGGGAGCACAAGGGTTGGTTATCGAAACCATGTCCGATCCTGCCGAAGCGCTCGCCGCCGTGGCCGCGGCGCGCCGCACAGGGCTTCCCGTAGTAGCTTGCTTCACCTTCGATTCCGGCCCGAAACAGGACCGCACCATGACCGGTGCTACGCCTGAACAAGTCGCCGCTATTATGGCCGAGGCCGGCGCGGACGTCGTGGGAGCAAATTGCAGCCACGGCATCACCGACATGGTCGAAATCTGCCGCCGGCTCCGCACGGTCACGAGTTTGCCTCTCTGGATAAAAGCAAATGCAGGCTTGCCGGAACTGATTGACGGTCAAGTAGTTTACCGTCAAACACCGGAAGAGTTCAGCGCTTTTGTCCCGCAACTGCTTCAAGCCGGTGCGATGTTCATCGGCGGCTGTTGCGGCACAACGCCGGATTTCATTCGTGCCGTCGGGCGGGAACTTGCTCGACGCTTTCCTTCTCCAACTCACTAACGGCGGCAAACACTCGCTCCACGCTCAACTCCCGCATACAGCGATGATGCCGTTGCGGACAAACCCGCTTCCCGCAGCCGATGCAGTCTAAATCGAGCAGCAGGTTGATCGCCTTTTGTGTGGGATTTGCACTCCAAACGGGCGAGATCGGGCCGAAGAGCGTAACGACGGGCACGCCCAACGCCGCCGCTATATGTCTGGGGCCGCTGTCCGTGGAAACCATCAATCGGCAACGACGAAGACACGCTTTGGCCGTGCCCAAGTCCATCGGCTGCTCAGCCATCGAATATACCTGGTTGCGATCAGCCAGCCGCACAATCTCCCGCGCCGCGTCCCTTTCTCGCGGGCCGCAAAAGACCAACACCGGCTCTTGAAGTTCATCGCAGATGCGCTGAGCCAGTTGGGCAAAGTATTCTCGCGGCCAGAGCTTGGCGGCGCCATAAGCCCCGCTGCAATTCAAGGCCGCGGGTCGAGCATCTTCGGCCAAGCCGAGCCGCTCGAAAACCGCTTTGCCGGAATCCTCCTCCGCAGGCGTAACGGCCAGCTCCAGACGCAACGATTCCTCCGGACAGCCGATCAGCTTCGCCAGGGCCAAATAACTTTCGACCATCGGCGTGGGGATGAATCGCCGCCCAACGCGCGGCGGATAAAGTTTGGCCGTAAGCAAGGGGCCGCGGGCGTAGCGTACATAGCCTACCCGCTCTTTTGCCCCACCCAACCACCCTATCCAAGCCGTGCGAAACGAATTGCTCAGCAATAAGGCCAGGTCCACGCCGAGCGTGCGCATCCGCTTAGCAATCGCCCAACTGCGCAGCTCAGGATTGTCGTGGCGGGGATCGAAAAACCACAGCTCATCGAGCCAGGTGGTTCCCTTCAGAACATCGGCCAGAAAGGGCCGCAAAATGCCTACGATTCGCACCTCAGACCCAAAGTGCCGCCGCAGAGCGCGCAGCGTCGGCGTGGCCATGACCAGATCGCCCAGCCAGTTCGGCAAAAAAACGGCGACGTTCATGAGTTCTCCGGCAATAGAGCGTTGTCCGATTTCATGCCTCAGCCCTATTTGTTTTCCAGAGCTGCAAGTCGTAATTGTTCCAGCCTTGCGGCAAGTGCCTCCTCGCCGGCCAGAATTTCAATCTCCACGCCAAGAGCCAGCAGGGGCTTATCGGCCAAACGGACGATGTTCAGCTTAACGAGGTCCTTGAGTGTACACAGAACGACTTCGACATCCAGCGAGGAAGCCCAGCCAGTCAACTGTTTCAGGTCGCCTGGCGTGAAACGATGATGGTCGGGGAACGACCGAAAATCCACCACACAACAATTGCATTTCTCCAGCGTATGACGAAACGCCGACGGATTGCCGATACCACAAAAAGCAGCCACCCGCCGCCCCAAAACCCATCCTAACGGCACTTGCAGGTTGTCGGACGTAAAAAGTGTGCTGGGGACATGTGCGGCTTCCACCCAAAGCGAGTCGGGGGCGAACATGCGCACTGTGTTCCGAATCGCTTCACGTTCGGTAGGAGTGATTAAGTCCGCCCGACTCAACACCACCACATCCGCGCGACGCAACCCTTCCAACGGTTCGCGGAGCAGACCGCGCGGAAAAACATGTCCGAAACCGAACGGCACGAGGGCATCCAGCATCACGATGTCCAGGTCGCGCGCCAAGCGACGATGTTGGAAACCATCGTCAAGGACGATCAGGCGGCAATGGTGCTTAACCACAGCTTTCGCCACCGCCGCAGCACGATCGGCATTACATAGATGGGGAATATAGGGTAAAAGCCGCTGATACTCGAGTGTTTCATCGCAGGCTGAATTCCGCGTGCTGCCATAACCGCGACTAACTATGCCCACCCGCACACCGCGTTCGTGAAACCAACGAGCAAGGCGTCTTACGAAGGGTGATTTACCGGCGCCGCCGAGAGTGATGTTGCCCACGCTGATTACAGGCACACGTGGACGATGGACCGGCGCCTTGCGGCAATCGTAGCGTCGGTTGCGTGCCCGCATTACAGCGCCATAGCAGACCTCGCCCAGGTGCAATACGCCCAATAAAAGTTTGTCAGCCGCCCTGGGTTGCGGTCTGCTTATCAGGTCGATAAAAGCTTTGGAGCCGAACACTGATGGGTAAAGGCCTCCTGCCGAAAAAAAATCAGCCGCTATCCGCCGCAGCCTGGGCGACAACAGCCAGAAGTTCGTCGATTTCAGCGGGCTTCTCAAAACCAACAATCATCACATCCACACATTTCAACTGAGCGACATAGCGAAAGTTTTTCGCTCGCTGCTCGGCGTCCAAAGTGCCTTCGCCGTTAAGCTTCATAGCGATGACGCCTTTTCCGGCAGCGTGGACTCGTTCCAGCGCCGGCAAGACCTCTTCCATCGGCCCGTCGGTTCGCTGCTGAAAGAGGTTCACGCGGGCGTTAATCACATCCACCCACGGCTCCTCGGCCGCAGCTTTCATCGCCGCTATAGAATGAATCGAAGCCCCGTGAGCGCGGATAATTCCTCGCTCTTTCAATTTTTCCAACAAATCCATTTGTTTGCGAAACTGCTTGGGCCAATCGCCGCTCATCATGCAATGCAAATGGACCACGTCGATATAATCCGTGCGAAGCTCCTTCAAAAACCGCGCTACATAAACATCGGCGTCGGGCCGTTCCGGCTCAGGAAGCCCGTTGGGGTGATACCAAATTTTGGTTACCAGGGTGTAACTTTCCCGATCTTTGCCCTGTAAAGCTTCGGCTACGTGGCTATGAGTGCCGTAAAGGTCGGCCATGTCGAATAGCCTTACGCCGCGTTCGTAAGCATAGGAAAGCAGATTACGGAACTCTTTTTCGCCGAGTCGTGTTTGGTTCGATTCCCGCTGCCAGCCCTTCATGCCGGTGCCGAAGCCGACGCGCGCAGCCTGAAGGCGCTTACCGAGCGGTACAACCGGTACGATGTCCGTCGGCGTCCTCTCGGCATGAGCTGCGCAGTCGCTGAAGAGCCAAGCCGCAGCCCCGCCCATCGCCGCGCCCAAAAAATCCCGCCGATCAAGACGCATAAGATTAGTAGCCTTTCCAAAAGGGTAAAAGGAAATCTTCAACGCCCCTTATGCCTGAGGCCTTTATCATAATTCATCCCGACTTATGAAACAACCTTTCCAGCCTAAAGAACGGCGGGATATGGCGACAGGTGCCGCACTCAATAAAACATCGACAATTGCTAAGCTACCGCTTCTCAGAAAAGACAACAGGGCCACGTCAATCCTTTTCGGCACGATTATTGAGGCTGTAGCCGGTATTACTTTCGCTGTGGCCGGGCGGTGTAGCTAATCGAAAGTGGTATCCAGCGATTTGCACCCCCGCACATCATCGCCGTGGTAGAAGAGACGCTACTGATGGCCCGGCATAGCGGTATCCGCCTGACCCTGGATTGCCTGGGGCGGGAGGACTAAAAGCACGACTCTCTTGTCCGGCCAGCGCGTGCCGTCCTTCTTCTGCACGGTGGCATAGCAGAGTAACAAGGTGCCGTCGCTCAGTTGAGCTATGCCTCCGCCGTCGATGTCGAATATGTGGCGGCTGCCGGCAACGCGATCCACGTGCCACACGCGGCCTGCGAAAGTTTCCGGCGAATGCACCCACAAGTCAGCCCCGACACGTTGTTGCTCGTTGACGCGATAGATCGCCGCAGCGTTTCCATCTTTAAGCATTGTCACCGCACATTGATGACCGGGAGCTTCTTTAGCGATGTAGGCCAGTTGCCACGTGCGGGCACCATCCTGGCTGCGATAGACCAGCATCGGGCGGCCATAATCCTGATCGTCCCGAAAGTAGAGTTGCAGCGTCTTATGGCGAACTAAAACTCCCGGCTCACAAGGTCCGCAATCCGGCCGGCTGACCGTGCTCCGGTACTCCCAAGAACGGCCGCCGTCGCCGCTGGCAAATACATCACTGACGAAGAGCGGCGTCTGGCCGGGCGGGGTCTTGCCGATCGGAGGCTGATAACGATGGATCACCACAAATAGCTCGCCGTCGAGTTCCGCCAAACGGCTCATCTCACTGTAGTTGTCCACCTGGAAGCCTAACTTACGATGCGCTTCTTCCCGAATCCTGGGGTCAATCGGTCCTTCCCACGTCAGACCGTCGTCGCGGCTGAAAAACAACCAGCAACGATTCGGTAGGTTGCGAGCCTCCAGGCCGCGAGTGGTGGTGCTCAGCACCAGCCGCCCATCGGATAACCGCGAAAGACGTACCATGTCCCAGTTGCCGAGATATTCTTCGCGGTCTTTGCGCTGCTCGTTAACAACCTGGGTGGACCACGTTTCGCCGGCGTCTTCCGTGCGCCGGAGAATAATCCGCGCCCAGTCGCCGGAAGAGTAAAGTATAGGATACTCGCTATAAACGACGATCCAACGACGGTCGTCAAGCACCAACAAGTCGGGCATGCGTGTACTCCGGCGCTCCCCCGGTTGGTCTGCACGTCCATAGGCATCGTGCGAGCCGGAAAGCTGTATGTAACGTCCCTGATCCTTCAATAAGGGAGGTTCATGAGCGCCCGCCGTGGAAACGCAATTTGATAAGCCAACTATCAGCCAAGCACCCGTAAGCAAAACCGTAATTAACGGCTTCATTTCTCTTCCTCCATAAGTTGCCTCCAACACACAAACTACGGAGGCTAAGCGTGTACTTCAGGGACTAAAAACGGCGTACGATAATAGCCTTTCACCAGCTCGTTAGCCGCAGGGTTGTCCTTAAAGCATTCGTTCCCAGGATCACACTCGAGCCAGGGACCAAGGATGGAAGCGCCCGGGTCGATTTCATGAGCTTTCAAGTGCGATAAATAACGGTCAAGCATTTCCTGCATCATAGGCAAATCACCAATTTGGGCACGAACCTGATCAGGCGTTGCCGGCTGCCCTAAACGATAAGAGATGTTGCCGGCATGTGTGATAGCAGTTGAAATCTGGCCCTCCAACACCTCGGCACTTAATTCTTCCGGTTTGCCGCTACGAATGGCACGGATGAAATTCTCAAAGTGCGACTCGGTGGGAGGCAATGGTTCATTTAGTTGCCCTACCTTTTTGCCCGAACGATCGTAAAGTGTGCCAGTGTAAACCATCAAGTCGCCATCCTCGCAATGCGCACAAACGCCCACTCCCTCGCCGCGGAACTGAGGAGCTTCGTTAGAATTCTTAGCTACGCGGAGAGAACGCAATTCGTAAAGCACCGGCGCAGTGGGAAAATCATAGAAGATTATCTGCGTATTAGGCGTATCTCCGGCGTCATCGAAAACAAAACGACCGCCGACACTCATAACCCGCCTGGGCAATTGTGTCTCGCCGAGAAGCCAGCGGGCGACATCCACTTCATGCACTCCTTGATTACAGGAATCGCCGTCACAGGTGTTCCAGACGAAGTTACAGTCATATTGCAACCGATCACGGTAAATAGGTTCTTTCCGCGCCGGGCCGCACCAGAGTTCATAGTCAATGAAATCGGGGATCGGCAGCGGCTCTTTGCGCTTGCCTATAGAACTCCGCATCTTGTTGGCGAAGCAAGTAACATAGCGGATCTTGCCGAGTCGCCCCTCCTGAAGAAACCGAATCGAGCGCCGCACAAGAGGATCTGAGCGCCGTTGCATGCCGACTTGAACCAGCCGATTATACTCTCGGGCAGCGTTGACCATCTGCCGGCCTTCCCAAATATAGTGCGAGAGAGGCTTCTCAACGTACACGTCCCGACCGGTCTGGCAAGCCCAAATCGTGGGCAGGGAATGCCAGTATTGCATGGTTGCTACCACCACCGCATCGAAGTCCTTCCGCTCCATAAGACGGCGCACATCCACCACTCTCTCAGGCTTATTGTGAAAAAGATTTTCAATGCGTAGGGCGGTGGCTTCCAAACGCTGACGGTCGGGGTCGCAAACAGCCACAAAGCGGACACCCTGCTGCCGCCCAAATTGGGAAAGGAGGTAGTTGCCTCGGCCGCCGCAGCCGACCAGCGCAAGACGAACTTCTTCATTCGCCCCGAATACGCGCGAGCCGGCTACCATCGGCAAGGCGACAGAAGTTGTAGCAGCCACAGTCCGCGCAAGAAATCCTCGTCGCGTAATAATCATCTTCTTATTCCTTTCTGATAAAACAGCTACCCTTACTCCCATTTACATTCCCTCGAAGCGACATAGGCCTCGTAGGCCTCCTTCAGTCGGTTAAGTTCACCAAGTCCTTTGTGAATCCAAAGCCGATATTTGAGATAGATACGCTCACCCTGGGCAAACGTTCGACCTTCCGGCCCCGGCCAACCGGCACAAACCGTGCCGGTATAGCGCAGCAGCCAGGTAAGAGGAAAGTTCGGATGTTGGGGAGGAACGAACAGCGCCGCCCCGCTCGGCCCCTCCGCGCCCCGAAACGTAGCCGAAAAGTCCGCCCACGCCAGTCGCACGCCGACCAATTCTTCGGCCGTAGGCCCAGCAGGCGTAGTGATGAGAGGATTTTGGGCGCCGACGCCGGCAAACCGTACACTTAATCCACCGTATCCTTTTCTTTCTCGACCGCGAAGAGTAAGCGGCCCTTCAAGGGGGAGCCAAGCAAACTCCATATCTAACACCCGCGACTCAGCACCGGCTCGGAAGCAACACAGTCGGATTCGCTCGGCCATGATTTTTCGCTGATCGGCATACCAGCCGTTTTCCGCTACTAAGACAGCCGCCGGCGGGCCGGTATTGCGCCCCAGCCAGCGCTCAAAGCGAAATGCGGTATTAACATAGGTCCATTGATCATATTGCTTCTCACCCAGCGTAACATAAGGCCACGCCCAAAACAACCCATGGTGATAGTAGTGGTCGGGTGGAAAATCGTCCGTTAATACTTCCCCATCCAGCCCCCACAGAGGATGGATGTAACAAGACCGCAACCGCTTTTTATCCTCTGGCGCGCGAGGATCGGCCAGGAAACCATAATTGTAAGCATACACCGGTTTCTCGCCTTCGGTGAGTCTTAGAGCAATATCCCCCACCTCGACAAAACGGAAGACAGACTGTTGTTTTGCCTCGGCGGCATGGTTTTCCAGGCGAAACCTCCGCGGTTGGGTGAGGGGGAATTGTGCAGGTGGAATTTCCGCCAAAAGCAGCGGCGGCAACACGCTGTTGCCGGAACCGTCGTCAGCAATGGAGGGAACTAACTGGGCGGCAACCTTGCTCCCTCGCCCCCCGATTTCCGCCAGTTGCCAGGCGGAGCCCTCTTTGATCTCCAGGGCCGCCGGCAATTCCACGGCCACGTGTAAGGCCGTTTGGCAGCCGGGAACAACCAGTACCAAACCGCTTTCGTCGCCGAACCCCAGTGCGGCGCAACCTGCGACAAAACTCAGAAAAAAAGGAACTATTCTACCCCCTCGACCCTGTTGCATGGCAAGCTTGCGGACTCGATTGTGTTAGAAAACCTTCTTATCATCCATGGGCAAACCGTCGTTTCGTGCACCTAAGGTCTTATGGACCCCGGCGTCAATCTGGTAGTTAATGAATTGCACCGAGCCGTCACAGAAAGCCATGTGAAAGCCGATGGGATGGGCACTGCCGAACCGGAAGGTATTGTAATCGCCAGGCGTATCTTGCTTGGGAGGATAATAAGTGCTGCGATACTGGTCGTTCTCGTAGCCGGTCATGAGGTTCGAGTTATCGGCGCCGTCCCAGCCTGTAGCATAATAGTCCGGCATAATGTATCTCTCACCAACCAGATATGTTTTGGTTGTTCCGTCCGTAACCTGGGCCGCTCGAACCTTGCTTCGCAAATAAGAAATACCATTATGGTAGCACGTGTTGGTCGGATCATCGAGGACTAAATGAGTACAATGGTCCGTGCGCGTAGTCCGCCAATAATTGGGGTTGTCGCCGATATCATAAGAAGCCGGCCCATTGAAAACTTCATCAAAGATTTGGCTTCCACAGTTCATGGCATAATCGCCACGGGCGACAACATCCACCTTCTCATAATTCATGTTGTACTTTATTGGTTTACCGGCAGGCTCGCCGTAGGGGAAAAGGATAGGCTGTCGTCGGGATGGACAATTGCAAATTGTTAAGGGGACCTGCACCAGCCTGATACGGCTCTCTTTCTTCTGTTCCCAGGTTTCCCCGGCGCCTATATCGCGTAATGCTTGTTGCTCCATCCAGGGCAAGACGTTGAAAATCCAGCCGCCCGGCTGTTTCACGTCGAAGCCACGGTCGGGGTCGCCTTCCCACCAATACCCCCAACCTCCGGTAGGATAATACCCCAGGGCTTCCTCATGTCCTAAAATCGCCAGAGCAAGCTGTTTGAGGTTGTTTTGGCATTGCAAGCGTCGCGCCGCCTCACGGGCAGACTGGACTGCCGGCAGCAATAGCGCAATCAAAATGGCAATGATCGTGATAACAACCAACAGCTCCACTAAAGTGAAACCGGCTTCCCGATGTGTCTTTGGCAGCCTCAAGCGCATACACACCTCCTCATGAGACGCTTCTCGAAAAGGAAATTAGGGATGGCGGATACTCCCTACGCAGGATGCACCCGCCATCCGCTTCCCACCAGTCCTATAATTTAGTCACGTATGCTTATTTTCTCTTCCTCCATGCATAGCACAGAAGACCGACCAGGCCGCAGCTCAGCAGCAACATAGCGGAAGGTTCCGGGATGGTTGACACGCCGCTACCGTCTGCGCCGAGCTGGATGAAGAACTCACCGCCGGCGTGCCAGGCCTTACCTGGCCCCTGCTGATTCGGCAGGCTGGCAAAATAGTACCAGGTCTGGTCGCCGATGGTTACGCTGCCTGTCCGCGCTTCGTAGAGGGCAAACAGGTCGCGCATGTCCTTCAGGCCGTAGCGGCCGGTGGTTGGCGCATTCAGCTCCGCCACCAACGGCGTGTTGTAGATAGCCAGAATCTGGGGCTGGCTGAGCGCATCCTTCCAGATGCCCAGATCGTCCACCGTACCTGAAAGCCATTGTACAGTGCTCTCTCGTACTCTTCCGGTTTGGAGAGGGGAATTATTGGTTCCCCAAGCCTGAGGAGAATCAACTGCAACAGTTTGCCTGGCTATGTAAAGTTGTCCGTCTAAGTACACATAGGCCGTCGCTGTTCCCGAGGTTGAGTCATAATCGTACACGCCGGCGAGGTGATGCCAATTGTTATCCAATAGCCTATGGTTTGGATCCCCTCCAATACCATCTGGGCTCGTAGGTAAACACCATCTAGGCTCGTAGGTAACATAGGTTGCCCCCGTCCAATACCTCAGATGGAAACGACCATCATCGGTGTTACCAGAATAGGTTCCTTTAATAAATAGCTGGTAATCGGGTAGGTCTCTGGTCGAACCATAGGCATACCCCTTTGCGAGAAGACCACCCGTCATAGAGCAGCTAGTTGATTTAACCCAGCCCATGAGTGTGAAGTCTTGGCCCACAGCGAACTCGAAGGCAGCCAGATCGCCGTAGTCGATGTAGTCGTTGGAGCCGTCGAACCTAAACGCCTTGCCGATGACACCGGACTGGCCCATGGTTGGACCGCCGTAGGCTGTGCCGTTATACCCACCTACGGAATCGTACACGGTGGTCCCTGTTGTCTCATCCAACCCCCAGTTGGAGATCAGGATCGGGGTCGCCTGTAGCTGCGAAGCGGCCACAAAGACAACTGCCAGGACAATAACGAAGCAGGTGTAGGAAAGTTTGGTTAACATAAGACAAACCCTTTCGCAAAACTAAGGTTGTGAAAAGTGAAACCCAAAAACCGCCTAAAACTCTTCTTTTATCTTTGAAAAACCGCTTAGTAGCCGAAACTGTGCTGGTCCTTAATTACTTTGGCAAGCCAAGAAAAATGGCAGCTACAATTTTCCGGACTTCCTCGGGGGAGAATATTCCGGTAAGCCTCATCTACAGTTTTCCGCTGCCCGGAGGGCTGCGCGGTCGGAAAATCATTTCCCAGGCAAATCTTTTTATCCCTGCATTCATGGAGTCTCCTTTCTACTCTGGGTTGTAAGGGAATTGTCATCGGGTGGAAGAAAATTATTTTCGGTTTGAGCAGCGGCCACGTGGCTTCGTGCCATCTCAACCACACGAGCTTCGATCTCCGCAACTGTCAATCCGCTCAAGTCGTAAAAGGCTAGTTCGTCAAGACGACCTCGGAATGGCCAGGCGAGGTCTTGACCTGCGGCCCCCACCCATAAGGGACCATCGAGGTTAAAACTAGCGCTGAAGCCGGCGCGATCGAGGGTCTGTACCTGACCGTCGAAAACTGCATCGACCCGCGGAGCCACGCCCAAATCAGTGCCGTTGCCATAGAAGACGAGGATTATATGATGCCAGCAATCATCTTCCAGCACCGGTCCGCCATGAGTGGCTTTACCGGCATGATACAGTTGGACTTCATTCTTTATGAGATTTTCAGGCCAATTGAAGATGATACCTGGCTTGTTTTCGCCATAAGGTGGCGGTACATAAATCCCGGACCGCATGTTCAGAATGTACTGGCCTGAGCGGTGCTCTATCGCCGTTGTGGGAACTTGCACCCAGAATTCCACCGCCCAAGCGCCGGGTAGTTTCCGTGGCTGATGTTGCAAGTAATGCGAGCAAAATCCTCCAGAAGCCTTTGTAAAGTCTGCCGCCCGCCCCAACACCAAACTACTTCCTATTTCCTCATGATTGCATCGTGTTGCTCCGCCGTAAGGTACGAGCGCCTGCCATGACCACCGCCGTACCTGCTCATAGGCCGGCCCGGATTCTTCATTAAAGGTCCAATAAAACACGGGTTTGTCAGCCAACACCGTCCTTGTGTAATAGCTCAATAAATGCCGTACAAACTGTTTGCCGGCATTGGAGCTCAACTCACTTGGCTTGACGAAAACCTTTACCTTCTGCCCCTCTTTCGCCACATACGCCTCGTGACCGGCGGCTATTGTTTTTGATTGAGATGACGGCTCTCCCTCAGAAGGTGCCACATTTACAGAGCCTTGGAACACTAAGATATAGCTCGAGTCGGATACCACTTCGACGCCGAATTCCGTGCCGAGGTCGGTGATAATGGCGGTAGGAGTGCGGACGGCAAACAAAGATTTTTCGAGAGATAATTTACGTGTCTGAAAAGCCTGCCGACTGCGCTTGGCAGGGATTGAAGAATTGAATTTTGGTGGTTTAACTCTGGCAGTCAGTTTGCCGAGTGCGAGATAGCCGCCGTGAGGCGATTCGACTTCATAAGTGCAAGGACCTTGCAGGATGACTTTCGCGCCGGTGGTGTAGGTGATTTCCATCAGGCCGGATTCAAGCGCGAACTTCGTGCCTTGCCGGATACGGGGAGTAATAGGCTTTAAGGCCGGGTCCGCCCAGCGGCAATCAGCCATTCCGCTAATGTGGCCGACGAAAGGTGCTTCCTCCTGCTTCTTCGGCTCAACCTTCTCGGCAGTTGCCAACGCGCCGGATAGTCCATCACTGCCGCCCCCACTGCCAAACACTTCCTCACTCGTTGCAGTCTTACCGGCGGCAATTTCGTAGCTGTGTGTAATATGGACCACCGCCCCAATGCCGATGGCGATAAGCATTATGATGGCGCCGAGAGAGTAAGAAATCAGCGGCAAACCGATGGGTGAATTGACGCTGTACCACGGAATCGGCCTGGGCGGCGATGGCTCAATGACCACCTTCGGCCGCGGCTTAGCTGGTATATCAAACATCCACGGCATGGAGGCGGCTTTGCTTTCGCTCGACACTAAGCCGACAGGCTTCGACACTGATTCCCCGGAAAACTCCGTCGTTCCGGCCTGCGTCGGTTCGGCTAAGAGATTGCCTTGAGCCGGAATTGTCCCCCGCCTCACAACCGGCGAGGTGCTATGCCACGCCAAATCTACGTCGAGGGCGATGTACCGGGAGTAAAACTCTTGAGCTTCGGCATCGCCAATGAGCAGCGACTCCAGCCGTTCCCACTCGGCGGTGCTAAGCTCGCCATCGCACAGAGCGGCGAGCAACTCGCTTAACTCAGCGATTTTAGCATTCGGGCGGCTCACTAGTCGCTCCTCCTGGAAATTGCACGTTGCATGCATTCCAGCAACCACATACGAATCCGGCTCAAGGCGTGATAAACCGCCTTAGACGATTTGCCCACCTTTGCTGCCACGGCTTGCACGGTGGCATCAGGCTGGTAGCGCAACTCCAGCAACTCGCGGTCTTCCAGAGGAAGTTTCGCCATGCACAACTCGAAAGCTTCAACCTCCTGGCTAACCGATTCACAGAGCGGAGCAGCGGTGCGGGACAATTGGTCTATCAACACATCACTGAAGCGGAGCCGATCACGTGCTTGTCGCTTGCGAAATGTCAGGACATGGTAGTAAGCTGCCTTGCTCGCCCAAGCGGCGAAGTTCGTTCCCGACTGGTATTCCTCAGCGTGTCGCCAAAGAAAAAGATTTGTTTCCTGGAGTACTTCCTCGGCATCGGCACGGTTAGGCACCAGCGTACGGATGTAGCGCGTAAGTTGCTGCTGGATGCCGGTCAGCAACTCTACAAACTGATCATCACGACCTGATCTCCCCCCGCTCGGCTCGCTCATGTCGCCGCTCCTTTAGAAGCACGGAGAATAAGGAATAAACTTCTGAAAAGCATTTATTCCCTTATAATACCTATGGCGCAAATAGGCAAAATTTCCTAAGAAAAACCCTCTGGAGCAAGAAAAACAACCAAAAACCACCAGGTAGTGGAAGAAGCCGCCCTTCTCAGCCGTTCGGAGGAGAAGCAGAGGCGGGGCACGGTTTTACGTTTCGGCTGGTTGGAGCGAGCCTTTGTTTTCCTCAAGCGAAGAACCTCAGAAATAGGAGTAGTTCCCCCGGCAAAATCTTTTTGAAGATTTCCATGTGCCATTATATCTTCGCTTCGACGAACGGCTCTGGGAGGAGTTGACCGAACGTATGGCTGAGGCCGGCCTGAACATGGTAGCGATCGATTTGGGCGATGGGGTACAGTATCGCAGCCATCCTGAAATTGCCGTCCGCGGCGCCCGGTCGCCGGAGAAACTCCGTCAGTAGCTTGCTGGCTCCGGCAAAGAAACGGCGGAAAATGAGAAGCAGTATGCACACGTCGTAATCCGCCAGCATGAACTATGATGGCATGATCTGGAGTTTCTGCTTCGCCATGTAGAGCGCCGCGGTGTGAGGCCCTGGATGTTGAATTGCTCAATCCTATTTCGCTGATTTACACCCCAATAGCTTCCGTCTCGGTAGAAGCAATTTGTCGCCAAGGGTGTAGGGTGAAAGCACTTTCGTAAAAAGATTCGTCTAGCCTTATATACGGTTTTTTGTTATGAAAGAAGCCTCCAGAAGAGCCTTTTGGTCCCATAAGGAAGGGCAAAAAATGAGTCAACCGGCACAGAGGTTGAAAACGCTTTGCAGAAGCTGGATTGTCATACCCGCCCGACTGGCCTCCTCACGATTGCCGCAAAAGCTCCTGTTAAGCGAGACCGGCAAGCCGCTGTTGCAACATACCTACGAGGCTGCCTTACAGTCGCGCCGTGCGCTGGGCGTGTGTGTGGCTACTGATCATCCACGGATTTTCGACGCGGTCCGATCTTTCGGCGGCAACGTGGAAATGACTTCGCCTCATGCTCCCAGCGGCACGGATCGGGTTGCCGAAATCGCCCGGCGGCTGACGGAGGTCGAGATTATCGTGAACCTTCAAGGCGACGAGCCGGAGATAAGCGGCGAGGCCATCGACCTGGCCATCAGCCTGCTCGAGGAAAATCCTACCGCCGTGATGAGCACCCTCGCCGCACCGATTCGCACGCGCGAATGCCTCGACGATCCGGCTTGTGTAAAGGTAACTTTCGACAATCAGCGAAGGGCGTTATATTTCAGCCGCAGTCCGATTCCACATCCTCGCCGTTGGGACGAGGCTTTGCTTCAGGCCGAGCCGCCGCTATTTTATCAGCATCTCGGCCTCTACGCTTACCGCCGTGAGTTTCTCTTGCACCTGGCTGCGATGCCGCCTTCCAGGTTGGAGCAAGCGGAGATGCTCGAGCAACTCAGGGTGCTTGAAGCCGGCTATGAGATTCTGGTCGGCGTAATCAGCCGTCCGACAATCGGCATCGATACGGCGGAGAATTATCGAGCCTTTGTGGAAAAGCACCGGCGCAGTCGGCCGCAGGACGAATGAAATCAAGTAAGCTGCTCAGACGAGGCGCCGCTGTTCGTAAAGATCATACAGCTCAAAAAGCATCTCCCGCAAATTGCCCTGGCTACGGGCAAAGGCCTCGGCAATCTCTGCACTGCTAATTTCCTCCCGCCTGCCGGACATCAAACGGCCGACAATCGCCTGGGCCAGCTCGACAGTAACAGCCGTCCGATAAAGCAGCGGAAAGCCGAAGGAGCGGTGCGAGGCGGCCACCAATCCCCAGCCGCGACGCCGACAACCATGCTTCAACCAAAAACGGTACCACGGACCGGCTTGCTCGAAACCGTCAACGGCAATTACCAAGGGCGTTTCACGAGGCCAGGCAGGTAGCGGCGGCAAGCGACGTAAGCGGTCGTGCAATTTGAAGCACACAACTATTCGCCCAAGCTTTTCAACAGCCGGCAGTAGCGCAGCCAGCAACGTCGATTTCCCACTGCCATGCGGGCCGACAATCTCACCCCACCACCCATTCTGCTCCAACCGCGCAAGCAGTGTGTCGAGGCTTTCGTCAGCAGGGAAGATAAAGGGAATCGCCCCTGGGCGAATACGGCAGGTGGAAAAAGGATTCTCGCAATTCAACAGCAAATCATTCTTGTTCAATCGGCGTTCCCTTTCCATCAAGGCGGAACATAGACCAGAAACAATCATTCGGGCTTAGTCGGTGGTAGGTTTGAGTTCCGGTGGCCGCTGGACGTCGCCGAGCAAAAAGCCGCGCTCGCCGACCACCTCGCGGCCGTGTCGGGGAAAGACGCGCACGCGGACACACCATTTTATTTTGACAATCCAGCCGTCGTAGCTCAAAGGCCCCGCCGGCAAAACGGTGGAAAACGGCCCTCCTATTCGTGAGAGGAACGGCCGGCCGTGATCAGCTTCATATCGCCAAAAGTCGTGAACGGCCAGGTCTTCTTCGCCCTTGCCTTCGGTATGCCAGAGAACGGAAACTTCCACGGCCTTGACCTGCTCCGGCTCCAGGCCGTCCACCCAATACTCACCGGCAAGCGTTTCGCCGGGCTGGTACGTCCCTCCTTCCCCTTCCAATAAAATCGTGATGCGCGGCGCGGCAGTCATAGTTTTAAGTTTGTGCAGGAGCAGGATGGACAATGATAGGAAAAGCACGTTTGACATCGGGCCAACGAGCAATCCGGCCCTCAACGACCAGACGCCAATTTATCTTATTGTGCTTCGCGGCGAAAGAATGCATGGCGCCGGCAGGAACCGTCAACTCAAACTCCGCCTCAAACGGCAGTCCGCTCTGAATCTCAAAACCCTCCCGCCGGAATATCTCCTGGCGAAAGACGGGCCGGGTTTCAGTGCGGGTACTGGTTCCTTCTCGAAAGACAGCCTCTTCCTCGCACAGAAGGAAAACACTCAATTTCTCTACCGTCAAATGGCCGGATTGGGAGAGGAAAACGCGATAATTGCCGTTTGGATGCAGCGGATGATCGGAAATTTCCACCCGTGTGGGGCCGACGCCCAATGTGATCATCAATTGTCGTACCAGAAAAAATAGTGCGCCGATTCCGACCACCGCAAAGGGAATAATAAACACCGTCTGAAACCAATTGGGGTAACCGGAGAAGAAATCGGCTGCGGTCATTACCACTCCCACCAAGAGAATCCCGTTCCAGACAAAGCAAAACGCAAGCAGACCGAACAACATCCAGCCCGGTGAGGTTGCCATCGGCAAACGGTAGCGCAACTTCGTGCCAGGGCTGTTAGTAAGATCGACGCCGTCAGGGAGGAAGTCGGGCCACGCGGAAGCAGCCGTAGAGCCGTTTGAGGGAAACAGCCGGCTTTCTTCCATACGGCGCGCCGGCGCTGCACGGCGTTCCGCCGACTTTCCCCAAGTCAGCAGGGCATACACCAGCCCGCCAAACCCGATCACGATGAAAGAAACCGGAACGGCCAACAGCGCCCACGCCCACCAACTATAGCCCCGAACGAGCACCACTGTACAAGAGTCGTTTGGATCATACCAGCAAGGGTAACGATTGTCCCGCTCCGGTGAATAGATGTCGAACCGCTCCAGGACGCCTTGTGCGTAAGCGAGGCTGCTAAAATAGGTTTTATGAATATCGTAGGTCGTCCACGTGGTGTTCACCTCACCACTGGCCGAATAAGAAACTTTAAACTCCGGTCGATAAAGCATGCCGTCCTCGCCTTGCGTGTGTCCGATGCGTTTGTCGAGAACTTTGCAAGTAGTCTGGATGAAATCGTGGTTGGCACGCCATTCCGGGGCCAGCAAAGTAACAATCATCACTGCCAGGCCGCCGCAACCGAAAAGCAAAAAAACCCCGAAAAAAAGGGCCTCGCCCAGGCTGCCTAACTTCGGCGACCAGGTTTGGCGATGTCCTCGTTTTTTAGCGTAGAAGCGAAAACCGCGAAACAAGCCTTATCACTCCTTGCCCTGGCTGTAAGACACAAAGCCACCCTGCTGCTCCAGCCTGAATGTTCAAGCCGGCACCCAGAACAATCTACCACCGAATATCGAGAAACTTTAGGACGATGTGGCAGCGGTCGTGGATTCAACCTTTTCCGAAGGCTGACGATCCTGGCGGTAAAAACCGATCTTTTCCAGCGCCTTATAAACTTCTTCCAGAGTTTTTTCACCGAAATTGGCAATACTCAACAATTCCTCTCTCGTGGAGTGTAACAAGTCGTTGACGGTAAAGATGCCCTTCTCCTCCAGGCAATTCGTGGTGCGAACACTCAGGCCGATTTCCGCCGTGCTAAGCTCCAGCTTGACAGCCAGTTCTTTTTCACGATCCTTTTTCGTCCGTAAAGGTATTCGCGTTCCCATGAGGGTTCCCTCCCAGCACAAACCATAGAAAAATCCCAAAAACCGAGCATCGATTGGCGAAGCCGACCTCGACCATCGACGCTCAGGAGTAAAAGTATAATGGATTTTGGGGAAGTTTGGGTAGTACAACTGGAAGGCAAAACATATACTGTTCCGTATGCTGTCACTGGATGACTTAACCGACGCCCAACGTGAGGCCGTTACCCATTTCGAAGGCCCGCTCTTGATTCTGGCAGGTCCGGGAAGCGGCAAAACCCGCGTCGTTACCCACCGTATCGCCTGGCTGCTCAGCCAGGGCGTGCCAGGACGTCATATCCTCGCACTAACCTTCACAAACAAAGCCGCCGAGGAAATGAAGCGTCGGGTAGAACAATTAACCGGCGATCCGACAGTCTGGGTAGGCACTTTTCACCGCTTTTGTGCCCAGTTATTGCGTAAATATGGGCGCTTTGTAGGCTTGCAGGAAAATTACACAATCTACGATGTCGAAGACAGTCTGAAAGCTCTACGCCAAACCGCCACCCAGCTCGGCCTAGACACCACCCGCTTTGCTCCCGAAGCCATTGCGAAGGGAATAAGCTGGGCAAAGAACAATCTTATCTTGCCGGAGCAATACCAACCTCGCTCAGGCCAGCCGTTGGGTGCGGCCATTCAGCAGGTTTACCCCGCATATCAAAAGCAACTACTCTCCTCGAATGCGGCGGATTTCGACGATTTGCTGCTCCACGTGGCCGTAATCCTTCGTTCCAACCCCGAGATTCGCGCCGCTTTGGACGAACGTTACCGCTTCATTCTCATCGACGAATATCAGGACACCAATCTGGCGCAGTATGTTATCGCACGGGCGCTTTCAATCGACTATCCGAACCTGGCCGTAACCGGCGACCCGGACCAATCCATCTACGGCTGGCGCGGAGCAAATTTGAATAACATCCTGGAGTTCGAGCGGGACTTTCCAAACGTCCATGTAGTACGGCTGGAACGAAACTATCGCAGCACCCAGCGCATCCTCCACGTCGCCGCACACCTGATTGCCCATAACCGTCGCCGCAAAGAGAAAGCCCTTTTTACGGAGAACAGTCCGGGAGCGCCGGTGCGTCTGGTGGCCTACGGGACGCAAAAGGACGAAGCCGAAGACATCGCCCGACGCATCGCTGAGCAAATCGCCGCCGGACGACGTCGCCCCAGAGACTTCGCCGTTTTCTATAGGGTAAACGCCTTGAGCCGGGCGCTGGAGGTTGCTCTGCGCCAGTATGGCATTCCCTATCAAATGGTCAACGGCCTGGAGTTCTTCCAGCGGAAAGAAATCAAGGATGTGCTGGCTTACTTGCACCTGTTGAACAATCCGCGCGACGAAGTAGCGCTGCTGAGGATAATCAATGTGCCGCCGCGAGGCATCGGCAAGACCACGATTTCGCGGCTTTCGCAATTCGCTGCCGAGCAAGGAATCTCACTCCTGGAAGCGGCACGCCGCGCCGCCGACATACCCGGCTTTTCCCCGCGAATGGTCCGCATTCTGGCCGGTTTCGCAGCGCTGCTGGACCGACTCACGGCGGCCATAAACTCGCCCATCGAAGAACTTGTCGGGCTGGTGCTCAACGAAACCGGCTACCAGCGCAAACTGCGCGAATCGGACACCGAAGAAGACCAGGAGCGGTTGGCAAACATCGAGGAATTGCTCACCGTCGCCCGCGAGTTCGATGAACGACACGCCAGTGATCAGAACGGCACACTGGAAGCTTTTTTGGAGGAAACTTCGCTCGTCAACGATACCGATGCCTGGGAAACGGACAGCGATCGCGTTACGCTGATGACGCTTCATGCTTCGAAAGGTTTGGAATTTCCCGTGGTTTTTCTGATCGCCGCCGAAGAAGGCCTGTTGCCGCACGAGCGCAGCCGGGAAAATTCCGAACAGCTCGAAGAAGAACGTCGGCTGATGTTCGTAGGCATCACCCGCGCACAACAAGAGCTGCAAATCAGCCGTGCATGTTACAGGGATTTTCGAGGGCAGAGAAAATTGACCGTTCCCAGCTCGTTTTTAAGCGAGTTGCCGCTTGGGGAAATGGAACAAGAAGAGATTTCCAGCGAGGGGATAAGCATGCCTTTTACTGCGGCGACTACATATTTTCCCCCCGTGGAAACGGTCCGACCGGCGGCGCGCCCCAACGACGGCACACAGCTTACGACGGCTGCGGCGCTGGCCAACGGCGGCCGACCGTCGCCGGTCCAGAGCGATGCTTTCCATCAAGGTATGCTCGTGGTTCATGCCGTCTATGGGCTGGGGCGAATCGTCGCCCTCAGCGGCAGCGGAGCATCGCGGAAAGCCATCGTCGAATTCCGGCCGCCGGTCGGCCGAAAAAAGTTCGTTTTGCAAAACGCTGCTTTGCAACCGATAAAAAAGCGTTAGCCGCGTCGGTCGGTCAGCCGGCTCATTTGATCTTGCGCACCACGCCGACCACCACGCCGAGCACACGTGCGTCCTTCACATAAATCGGTTTCATCGCTGAATTGGCCGGCTCCAAACGAATGCGGTTTTTTTCCGGGAACCAGCGCTTCAACGTCGCTTCGCCTTCGCCGGTCAGGGCGACGACGATCTGTCCGCGCCTGGCGGTGCGCTGCTTTTGCACAATCACATAATCGCCGTCGGCGATCTGGTCTTCGATCATGGAATCGCCTTCGACCTGAAGAACAAAAAGCTTTTTATCCTTCGGCTCGAAAAGTTCGCGAAAATCAACACGTTCATCCTGTTCGATGGCTTCGTGCAAGACGCCGGCAGCGATTCGTCCGGCCAGCGGCAAGCCTTGTTCTTCGGTCGGTTCGGCCAGCAGTTGTATCGCCCGGGATTGGTTGGGATGACGTTTGATCAGCCCCTTGCGCTGGAGGGCCTTGAGATGGCAGACCACGCCGTTGGGAGAATGAATGCCGAATCGCACGGCGATTTCGCGGATAGTCGGGCCGAAGCCCCGACTCTGGATTTTTTCCCGGATAAATTTGTAAATTTCCGCTTGCCTTGAAGTCAAATTATCGTAAAACCCCATTTCAAACATCCTCAAAAAATCTGGAAAGACAACGCTCATCAAGCGCCAATGAGCATTACTCCTGTATGCGATACTATGACATAAACAAGTGTATAGTCAAGCGGCAATGAAAAAAACTTGAGAACTTTTTTTGCCGTCGGCTACCCGCCTTGCGCCGGCTTGAGCAAATGGTTACAATCAAAGAGGTGGGAAAGATACTGCACTCACTATCCCGGCAAGCAGAGGAACCATGAACGAGACGCCGCGCGAACCTGCGGAACAAAGTCCGCCGCCGCTGTCGAACGTTTCTCCAAGCAACGACCTTTCGGGGCGATGTTTGGGCGATTTCCAACTGCTGCGTCGGCTGGGTCGCGGGGCAATGGCCGAAGTGTATCTGGCAGAGCAAATCAGCCTGAAACGCCGCGTAGCGCTGAAAATCCTCAAGCCGGAGCTGGCCGCGGATCGCCATTATCTGCAACGCTTCCGGTTGGAAGCCCAGGCCGCCGCCTCGCTGGTCCATCCCAACATCGTGCAAATCTACGAAGTGGGCTGTGTGGAAGGTTTGCATTATATCGCCCAGGAATACGTGCCGGGGCAGAATCTCCGAGAATACCTCGCCCGGAATCCTCCCTTGAACTTGAGCCGTGCCTTGTCCATCATGTATCAAGTGGCCTCCGCCCTGGCTAAAGCCGGCGAACAGGGAGTCGTCCACCGCGACATCAAGCCGGAAAACATCATGCTCACCGCCGGCGGGGAAGTGAAAGTGGCGGATTTCGGCCTGGCAAGACTCAGCCGGGCAGACACCGCACATGACCTCACCCAAATCGGCACTACGCTGGGCACGCCTTTATACATGAGTCCCGAACAAATCGAAGGGAAGCCGCTCGACCCGCGCAGCGACATCTATTCCTTTGGAGTAACCTGCTATCAAATGCTTAGCGGAACGCCGCCATTCAGCGGGGAAACGGCGCTCGGCGTCGCGGTGCAACACCTGCGGGGTCGGCCGCGGCCATTGGAGTCTCTGCGGCCGGACTTGCCGCCTGCACTGTGCCGGCTGGTGCATCAGATGCTGGCCAAGGACCCTTCCCAACGTTTTTCTTCCGCCCACGAGTTGCTGCGGGAATTGCGTCGGCTCCAGCGGGAACATTTCGGCGAAGAATGGCCGGCGGAACTGCCCGCCTGGGATGTGCCGCTTGCCGCGTCCCCTGTGGAACAACCGACCTCCATCACCAGAGAACTCGACGAGCTGATGAAAACCGCCGCGCAGTTGCACCGGGAACGAAGAAAGCGCCGGCTGTTCGTCGTGATGATCCTGCCGGCGTTTATTGCCGGCGGCTGGCTAGCCTGGTGGACGACGGTGCCGGCCTCGTTGCTGGCCGAGGCCGAGCGTGTTCCTCCGGCCATGCCGCCGAAACAAGCCAACGTGTTACGCCAATGGTATCTTGCCGGACAACTCGGAACTGAAGCCGCCTGGCAATCCGTCATCCACTACTTTCCCGAAAAAAAAGATTTCGTTCTCCGCGCCAAACAGCAATTGGCCTTGAATTATCTCCGCGAAGGCGAGTTTGATCGGGCGATGACCATTTTCGATGAATTGGCCGAACTGGGCGATGACCAGCCGGAGTTTCGCGCTTTCGGTCTTGCCGGTCAATGCGGCATCTTGAGTCTTCGCGGCCGATACCATGAATCCAACGCCGTTCTCGCCCAACTCCTGCCTATCCGCGACAAACTCGTCAGCGAACCGATGCGCAGACTGGTGGAAAACGCCCTCCGAAAAAACCGGGCCTATCTTGGGCGTCAGGCCGCCGAGGACTGGGACCGCTGGCTGGAAGAACACTTCGGCAATGACTGATGAAGCCTTGGGGACCGGTTCGCAAATAATAATTTTCAACCCTGCATGGAAAAAAAGTGTTATTTTCCCACCCTGCCACAAAACTATTACCCGATTCTTACACAACAGTTACCTATTGAACCTTTCTGGCAACAGTTCTTAAGGCGATAATTTAGGTATCAGAACAGAGCAGAGGATTTTTTAGGAGCAAAGTGTTGTTGAATTCAGATATTCCATCCCTTAACCGTTCAGCAGACAGCCCGCCTCAACCACATCCCGCCGGAACACGTGCCCGCGTCTTGCTTACAAGCGTTTTCGGCCCTTACGGCCGGGACGACCAATACGGCAGTCGGCGCCTCAATCCGATGGAACTATATCACAATCAGGTTACGCGCGCACAAGGCGCGTTCTCGCTGCGCATGTTTCATCGCACGTGGGGGCTAATGATGATTCAGGCAAATATTGATGCCCCCTGCGTCGTCCTGGATTTTCCCACCTTCGAGCGGTTTGTCGAAGAATTGCAAAATCACCGATACGAGATTATCGGGATTTCCTCGATCATCCCCAACTTGCCGAAAGTGAAGCTGATGTGCGAAGCGATCCGGCAGTATCAACCGCAGGCGAAGATCGTCGTCGGCGGACATATTGCCAACATCCCTGACCTGCACTGCCGGATTGACGCCGACCATATCGTGCGCGGGGAAGGCATAAGTTGGTTCCGCCGCTATCTCGGTCAAAGCGAGGCTCGTCCCTTACGTCATCCGCTAATCACCTCAGGCTTCGGTACACGTGCCCTGGGCGTTTCCGTCCGCGAACGGGTAGGCGAAGTCGCCGCCACGCTGATTCCTTCGGTCGGCTGTCCGCTGGGCTGCAATTTCTGCTCCACCTCGGCCATGTTCGGCGGCAAGGGAAAATGGCATGATTTCTTCCCCACCGGCAAAGAACTTTTCGACGTCATGCAAAAATTGGAACACGAGATGAAAGTGCATTCCTTCTTCATCATGGACGAAAACTTCTTGCTCCATCGCCGCCGTGCACTCGAATTGCTTGAGCTGATGGAACGCCACGATAAGGCTTGGGCGCTGTATGTCTTCAGCTCCGCCAATGTACTGCAATCTTATTCCATTGATCAACTCGTGCGGCTGGGGATATCCTGGGTATGGATGGGTATCGAAGGTTGCAACAGCCGCTATGCAAAACTTACCGGCATCGACACCTTTAAGCTCGTCCGCAAACTACAATCGCACGGTATTCGCGTCCTCGGCTCAACCATCATCGCCCTGGAAGAGCACTCGCCGGAAAATATCGAAGAAGTGATTGCATACGCTGTAGCACATGAGACCGATTTTCATCAGTTCATGCTCTACACGCCGGTGCCCGGTACGCCGCTTTATGCCGAGCTGGCCGCAAAAGGATTATTAAAAGACGAAAGCGAATACCATATCAGCGACATCCACGGACAGTATATACTCAACTATCGCCACCCCCGGCTGGATGATCGTCAAACGGCGGAATATGTCCTTCGCGCTTTCGTACGGGACTTCCAGCAAAACGGGCCGAGCCTGGCGCGCATCGTCCGCACCACCTTGACCGGCTGGCAACGGTATCAGGCCCATCCCTCGCCCCGCGTCCGCCGTCGCTACGCCTGGGAAGCGCGCGACCTGGCCACGACTTATTCCGCAATGGTAGGCGCCATGCGGCTGTATTTTCGCAATCAGCCTTCTCTGCACGCGAAGATGACGGATTTGCTCAAAGACTTGCGTGCTTCGTTCGGCTGGAAGTCGTGGCTTTGGGCGAAATTGGGCGGTCGCCGGCTGCTGCGGCGCATCTTCGCCGAAGAGCGCCGACTATCCGCCGGCTTCTCCTATGAGCCGCCGACCTTGTGTGAACGGAACGAAGCTGTTTACGACCGCCCTGACCTGCCGCTTTGCCGATATGTCGTACCGGAAGATCGCGCTTCTCTTAGACCGCCGGCCATAATTTCGGCGTTGCCGCCGGTGAGCGACTTGAATACAAAACGGACAACGACCGCCGCCGCAATATAAGCTCTCACCCCTGGTTTTCTTCAGCACCAGGAGAAAAGCAAACAGTTGCGCGCTGTCGCGCAGGAAACCGATCCTGCAACGCCTGAACGTGCATTTTCTCATGTCGCAAGGCCTCCATCGCGCGGACAGCCGCCGCAGCACCTTCGATAGTGGTGATGCAAGGCACGCCGTGAGAAACGGCCGCCGCTCGAATCCGTCCTTCGTCGGTCCGCGCGCCTTTACCGCTGGGGGTGTTAATGACCAGATGGAGATTACCGTCAATCATATAGTCCAGGACGTTGGGATGACCTTGCTGAATTTTCATCAAAGCCTTAACGCGAATCCCCGCCTCTTCCAACCGTTGAGCAGTGCCGCGTGTGGCCAATAGTTCAAACCCTAATTGTTCCAGCCTTCGGGCGAGGTCCACCGCCTGATTCTTGGCCCGATCGGCAACGCTGATGAAGACGGTTCCTTCAGTAGGCAGCACTGTGCCGGCGGCAATCAGCCCTTTGGCGAAAGCAATCGGAAAGCTGTCGCTTGTGCCCATCACTTCGCCGGTGGACTTCATTTCCGGCCCGAGGACAGTGTCGATGCCGCGAAACTTGGCGAACGGAAAGACCGACTCCTTGACGGCGTATTGTTGCGGCAGCGGGGTTTCGGTGTATGCTTGTTCAGCGAGGGAAACGCCCACCATGACCTTTGCGGCGATTTTAGCCACCGGCATACCCGTAGCTTTCGACACAAACGGGACGGTGCGACTCGCCCGTGGGTTCACTTCCAGGACGTACACCACAGGCCGGCCGTTTTCCTGCTTCACTGCGAACTGCACGTTCATCAATCCGCAGACTTGAAGTTTTTGCGCCAGGGCGATCGTGGCCTGACGAATTTCCTCTACAACCTTCGAAGAAAGACTATGCGGGGGCAGCACACAAGTGGAGTCGCCGGAATGTATGCCGGCCGCTTCGATGTGTTCCATGACGCCGGCCACGACTACCTGTTGGCCGTCGGCCACGGCGTCCACGTCAACTTCGATGGCCTCTTCCAGAAAACGATCGATGAGCACGGGCTGCCCTTGCGCGACCAGAAACGCTTCGGCGACGAAGCGTTCAAATTGGGTCATGTCATAACAGATTTCCATGGCTCTGCCGCCCAGCACATAACTTGGTCGGACGAGGACCGGAAAGCCCACTTTAGCGACTTCCGCCCTTGCCTGAGCCATATTTCGCGCAATTCCGCCGGCAGGTTGCTTCAGCCCCAGGCGCTGTAAAAATCCTCGAAACTTTTCGCGATCTTCCGCGTCCTCGATCGTATCCACACTGGTACCGATAATCGGCACCCCGGCATTGCTCAAAGCGCGAGCAAGGTTCAGCGGAGTTTGACCGCCGAACTGCACGATCACCCCGTCCGGCTCGACCCGATCGCAAACGTTCAGCACATCTTCGGTCGTAAGCGGCTCGAAAAACAACAAGTCCGAAGTGTCGTAATCCGTGGAAACGGTCTCCGGGTTGGAGTTGACCATAATGGATTCGATGCCTAACTCGCGGAGTGCGAAGCTGGCATGACAACAGCAGTAGTCAAACTCGATGCCCTGCCCGATGCGGTTCGGTCCCCCGCCGAGAATCATCACCCGCCGGCGTCCCGGCTGTTTCTGCGGCGTTTCGTCCTCGTCTTCGTAGGTGGAATAATAGTAAGGCGTGTAGGCCTCAAACTCCGCAGCGCACGTATCTACTGCCTTAAAGACAGCCGTAATGCCGCGTCGTTTCCGCTCCTGTCGGACATCCATTTCCGAAGTGTTCCAAATGACGGCCAACTGCCGGTCGGAAAAGCCGAATTGCTTCGCCTTGCGTAGCGTCGCCGTGTCGCAATTCTCCATCGACTTCAGGGAGCGCAACTGCTCTTCCATTTCCACGATTTCGAGCAGATTCTCCAGGAACCAAGGATCGATGTGGGTCAGTTCATGAACTTCGGTAATAGATAAGCCGTATTTGAAGGCGTAGCGAATATAAAACACTCGTTCCGCATTCGGCGCCGCCAGCTTCAAGCGAACCTCCTCGACAGTCGGCTGCTCCGGCGTGCCCCACAGATCGCGGCTGTCGCAACCGAAACCGAAAGCACCGATCTCCACACCGCGCAGGGCCTTCTGAAAAGATTCCTTGAAAGACCGCCCAATGGCCATCGTCTCGCCGACGCTTTTCATTTGCGTGGTAAGTCGCGAGTCGGCTTCGGGAAACTTCTCAAAAGCAAATCGCGGAACCTTGGTAACCACATAGTCAATGGCCGGCTCGAAACAGGCCCGCGTTTCGCGGGTAATATCGTTGGGCAACTCGTGCAGTCGATAGCCTACCGCCAGCTTGGCGGCAATCTTGGCAATCGGGAAGCCCGTCGCCTTGGAAGCCAAAGCGCTGGAACGGCTGACGCGCGGGTTCATTTCGATAACCACCATTCGTCCGCTGCGCGGCTCCACGGCGAACTGGATGTTCGACCCCCCGGTCTCCACGCCAATCTCGCGCATCACGGCGATGGCTGCATCGCGCATCCGCTGATATTCTTTATCAGTAAGAGTTTGCGCCGGGGCGACGGTAATCGAATCGCCGGTATGAACGCCCATCGGGTCGAAGTTCTCAATGGAGCAAATGATCACGCAATTATCATCTTTGTCGCGCATCACCTCCATTTCGAACTCTTTCCAGCCCAGAACCGATTCCTCCAGCAGTACCTGGTGAATCGGCGAAAGGTCCAATCCATGCCGGACCAGATCATCGAACTCCTCACGGTTGTAGGCCACGCTGGAACCGGTGCCGCCGAGAGTAAAGCTGGGACGCACGACGCAAGGCAAACCAATCTCGGGAAGAACACGTCGCGCTTCTTCCAGGCTGCTGACGGTTTGCCCGCGCGGCACTTCCAGCCCGATCCGCTCGATGGCCGCTTTGAATTGCTCGCGCGACTCGGCCTTGGCAATGACCTCCGGCGTGGCGCCGATCATTTCCACGCCGTATTTATCCAGCACGCCGTGATGAAAAAGCTCCATAGCCAGATTCAAGCCCGTCTGGCCGCCGAGGGTGGGCAGGAGCGCGTCAGGGCGTTCGCAACGGATCACCTCGGCCAAAAACTCCCAGGTCAAAGGCTCGATATACGTGCGGTGGGCCATTTCCGGATCAGTCATAATCGTGGCCGGATTGGAGTTCACCAGCACAACTTCATAGCCTTCTTCCTTCAGCGCCTTGCAAGCCTGGGTGCCGGAATAGTCGAATTCGCAAGCCTGACCGATGACGATCGGGCCGGAACCGATAATCATTATCTTTCTCAAATCATTCCGTCGCGGCATGGCGGGAACCTAAAATCGTTAAATGCTAGCACGAAAAGGGTTGTTCCATCAAGGGCCGCCACCCGAAAAGCCCAACTATTACCCCCACCTCCCACCGGCATTTTCCGCATTTTCAGCACCCTAAAGCCGATAGTTCCCTTTATCTGACAGCCCCCTTGAGCTGCGGACTTCGTTGCCGGTGGAATTGCTAGCAAACCGAGAAAGTCCTAGAATCAAAGGATTAAACAACTGGGTAGCAAATGAGGGCGGGAGGAGTGAACAAAGCCGTGGGACAAGACAGGTTGCCTGGTACTTTTTTCGGCCCTTCCAACCTGGTGGAACTCTTGCGGCACAGGGCCCGGTGCCAGCCGGACGACATTGCTTTTACCTTCCTGGAGGATGGCGAAACCAAGCAAGTCCATTTGACTTACAAAGAACTTGACCGGCAAGCGAAGGCGATCGGCGCCTGGCTCCAAAGCCACGGATTGGTCGGCGAAAGGGCCTTGCTCCTCTATCCCGCCGGACTGGAGTTCATCGCTGCTTTCTTCGGCTGTTTATATGCCGGCGTTATCGCCGTCCCCGTCTATCCCCCACGCCGAAACCGTTCCCTTAATCGCATCCAAACCATTGCCGACGACGCTGAGGCCAAAGTTGCGCTGACTACGGAGCAGGTGTACCAAAGGGTAATGCCGATTATTGACCAAACCCCCCATCTCAAACAACTTACCTGGCTCCCCACCTGCCAAGTCCCCCTGGATTTAGACAAACAATGGATTATGCCGGATGTCCACGGCGATACGCTGGCCTTCTTGCAATATACTTCCGGTTCTACCGGAACGCCCAAAGGCGTCGTGCTCACCCATGCCAATTTAGTCCATAATTCGGCGCTGATCTCCTATTCCTTCGAACATACCCGTTCCGGTACAGGCGTTTTCTGGTTGCCCAGCTACCACGATATGGGGCTAATCGGTGGCATCTTACAACCGCTTTATGTCGGTCGGCCGAATGTGCTGATTTCTCCGATGAGCTTCCTGCAAAAGCCGTATCGCTGGCTGGCGGCGATTACACGGTTTCGCGGCACCACCAGCGGCGGCCCGAACTTCGCCTACGACCTCTGTGTCCGCAAAATCACCCCCGAACAACGAAAAACCCTGGACCTCAGCTCCTGGAAAGTGGCCTTTAACGGCGCAGAGCCGGTAAGGGCGGAAACCATCGAAGCCTTTTGCGAGGCGTTTGCCCCATGTGGGTTTCGACGCGAGGCATTCTACCCTTGCTACGGTCTGGCCGAGGCGACGCTCATCGTTTCCGGCGGCTACGTGAATCGCCCGCCGGTGATTCGCTATTTCGATGATACTGCCCTCAGCCAAGGCGAAGTTCGGCCCACGAAGCCGCATGCTCCAGGCAGTCGGGCGTTGGTCGGTTGTGGCGAGAATCTCCCCGACCAGCAGATCGTCATTGCTGATCCCGATACCCAAATGGCCTTGCCGCCCGATAGAATCGGGGAAATTTGGGTCCGCGGTCCCAGCGTAGCGCAGTGCTATTGGCAAAAACCCGAGGCCACCGAATACACCTTCCGCGCCCGACTTTGCAATGGAGCGGAACGTGCCCGCGCTACCGCCCCACCTGAACAAGTCGGCGAAGAACCTGTCTTTCTCCGCACCGGCGATTTAGGCTTCATGCTGGACGGCGAATTGTTCGTTACCGGACGCTTGAAGGACTTAATTATCATTCGCGGCGTAAACATCTATCCCCAGGACATTGAGCACGCCGTGCAACGGAGTCATCCTCGATTACGGCCTGATTGCGGCGCGGCTTTCACTGTTTCCGGCGATGGACGAGAGCAATTGATCGTCGCCCAAGAAGTGGAACGGCATAAACAGGCGGATTTCCGGGACGTTTTTGCCGCCATTCGTCGGGCATTGGCGCTGGAATTCGAGCTGTCGCCGGACGTGATTTTGTTGCTCAAAGCCGGCAGCATCCCGAAGACCTCCAGCGGCAAAATCCAGCGCCACGCCTGCCGGGAAGGCTATCTCGCCGGCACGCTGGAAATAGTCGGAAAGTGGTCCGCCGCCGAAGCCCCAACCGAGGCCGCCGCCCCCGTTGAGCGGCGTTGTGAAACCGCCGCTGTTTTGCCGTCCCCTGAACCGGTTATCGCAGCCGAAGAATCCTCCACGCCTTCGACGGGAGAATCCACATGCATCGGGCAAGTGCAAACGCCGGATGAAGCCGCAGCGGCCGTTCAAGAACGCATTCTTCCACCGCATGAGCGGGTTACGGAGATCGTCATCGAAGAAATTCGCCGCGTCGCTCGTGAACGTGCGGCGGGACTGACGCTCGATACGCCGATTGTAGAAACCGGCATGGATTCGCTGGAGCGGATGGAAATCGTAGTTGCGCTGGAGGAGCGTTTCGGTGGTCGCTTTCCAGAAGAAATCCTCATCGAGCTGGAAACCACACGCGACCTGATCGCAGGCGTGGAAAAATATCTCGGCCGGCCGGCCGGCGCCCCCGAAGCCGCTCAGGCGGCGGAAATTCCGCCTTCCAGTTATCAGGTGGAGCTGTTTCCGGAATATCAAAAGCTGAAACAAAATCTCCAGCTCCTTCAGTCCAGCGGTCTGAGCAATCCCTTCTTTATGGTTCACGACGGCACGATTCGGGATCGCACTATAATCGACGGCCGCGAGTTGATCAGCTTTTCCAGCTACAACTATCTCGGCTTCTCCGGCGACCCGGAGATCAGCGCAGCCGCCAAAGCCGCCATCGACCGCTACGGCACCAGCGCTTCGGCCAGCCGCGTCGTCGCCGGCCAAAAGGTGATCCACGTCGAGCTGGAACGGGAATTAAGCGGCTTTTTGGGGACGGAGGATGCAGTAGTCTTTGTCGGCGGACATGCCACAAACGAATCCGTCATCGGCCACCTGATGGGGCCCGGCGATCTGATTCTTCACGATGCGCTGGCGCATAACAGCATCCTTCAAGGCTGCATCCTCTCCGGTGCGCGACGCCGGCCCTTCCCCCACAACGACTGGCAAGCCGCCGATGAGTTGCTTCGCCGCTATCGCCACGAGTATCGCCGCGTGCTAATTGTCATCGAAGGCATTTATAGCATGGACGGCGACATCCCCGAACTGCCCAAATTCCTGGAACTAAAACAGCGACACAAGGCCTTGCTCATGGTGGACGAAGCACACTCGCTGGGCGTGCTGGGAGCCGCCGGTCGTGGCATCGCCGAACATTTCGGACTCCCGCCGGCGGATGTGGATATTTGGATGGGCACTTTCAGCAAAAGCCTGGGCAGTTGCGGCGGTTATATCGCCGGCAGCAAGGCTCTCGTGGAGTATCTGCGATACACGGCGCCCGGCTTTGTGTTTTCCGCAGCCATGCCTCCTCCGGCCGCCGCCGCCGCACTCGCTTCGCTTCGCCGACTTCAGGCCGAGCCGGAGCGCGTGGCCAAACTGCACGACAATTCCCGCCTGTTCCTCAAGCTCGCCCAGGCACATCGACTGCACACCGGCCTTTGCCAGGGCACGCCCATCGTGCCGGTGATTCTCGGCGATTCCCGCCGCGCCGTCGAGTTATCGCGGGCAATGTTCGCGCGGGGTGTGAGCGTTCAGCCGATTGTCCATCCCGCCGTGGAAGAAAATGCCGCCCGACTCCGCTTCTTCATCACCGCCGTTCACCAACCCTCGCAGCTCCAATACGCTGTGGAAGCAATGGTGGAAGAACTGGCAAAGCTCTCTGCCGGTAAATAGCCAGTAGGCGCGCCGAACAGGATTGGATAGGGGATGCTCTACTGCCGGCGCTCGATAACAAATCTTGCCAGGCTGTGCAATGATTGCAAGGCCGGGGAAGAAGGCAGCAATTGCAATTGCTCACTAGCCAGACGGGTGTAATTTTCGGCCTGCTCGCGCACATAGGGAATCACGTCGTATCGCTTCAGCCAAAGTTGTAAAGACGCACGACGGTCATTGCTGCCTTCAGTTAATAACTCGAGAAGCTGGGGTCGCTCCCCTTCTTCTACGCACGCCAGCAAGCGGATCAAGGGCAAGGTGGCCTTTTGCTTGCTGAGATCGCTGCCGAGGGTTTTGCCCACCGTAGCCTCATCGCCCGTCAGGTCCAGCACATCGTCGGTAATCTGAAAAGCGATGCCCAAATTATGACCGTATCGGTCCAAGCCTTCACAGAAGGCCGGTTCCGCACCGGCATAATATGCCCCCAACCGGCAACAGCAGGCCATAAGGGCAGCGGTCTTTCCGGCAATAATCCGATAGTAATCCGCCTCGCGGATGTCGAAGTTCCCCCGACTTTCAATCTGTCGCAACTCGCCTTCACACATCTCTCGAGCGGAACGGCTGATTACCTGACACGCATAATTGTCTTCCAACGAACCGGCCAAACACATGGCACAGGCGAAAAGATAATCGCCCAAAAGAATGCTGACTTCATTGTTCCATCGGGCGTTGATCGTGTCGGAGTGACGGCGGACCGTAGCTTCGTCGAGGACATCATCGTGAATCAATGTGGCCGTATGAATCAGCTCTGCGGCAGCCGCTAAGGTGATATGCTCCGGCCGAATCCCACCGCAAGCCTGAGCAGATAACAACACCAGCGCCGGCCGCAATCGTTTCCCACCCAATCGAAAACCGTGCCGTGCCAAGCGATTGACGAAGTGGTCCCCGCTGGAAAGCTCCTTTCGGAGACGCGCTTCGACAGCAGCCAGTTCCTGCTCAACCGGCGCGTAAATTTCGCATAAGCTGTAAGGCAACGTTTGGGGCTGGAGGTCCGAAGCGCTCATTTTTCCAGGTGGATAACCCTTTAGGTGGCGGCACGTTTGTGGATTGTGTATCCTCCATTCTAAAGAGCGACAACTACAACGTAAACCCGCCCCCTTCTGCTGCAAAAAACACATTTTACTGTTCAACGTTGGCGTCCAGCGCCAAAAGCCGCGTTAGCCAGACACCCTGCAATCTGTATTCGCACACCACGCGGCCGCGGCGCAGTAACGGCTCGGCGGCGGCTAAATCCGCCCGTCGATGATAAACAATAGCCCAGCGACAACCCTTGGCGGCTTCCGGTTGTCGAGGGTCCCAGCCAACCAGTCGCACTCCACCCTGATGAAGCGCCGGCGAAAAAGCTTCTACGGCCGGAGCTTGAAAAGGAGCCAGGTTGGGTGCAAAAAGCACCTTTTCATTCGGCGCCCGGCGTGCCGCCTCGGCCAACAACGGCTCCCTTACGGCATCGCCCCAATAGGTAACCTCGAACCCCAGCCGTTGTGCGCCGAAAAGTCCGCCGACCAAAAGATTGTAATAACTTGTCTGGTAGGGATGATACATCACCAACACGGCGCCCTGAAGGACAAACAACAAGGCCAGAAATGCCTTTGGCAAAAAAGTCGAAAAGGTTTGCGGCTGGGAATGCCGGGAAAACGATGCGGCCAAAAAAATGCACCAGGGCGTTATCACCCTCTCCAACCAGGCCGCCCCGCCGCCCGCTATCACCGCCCACAGGGGAAATACCATCAAAAACAAGCGCACACCATCGTAAACCGGCGTTCCCGGCCAGGAAAAGACGGCCAGGATAAAGACTACCGTGCCAAGCAGAAGCAGGCTTTCTTCCCACCCTAAACCGTTTGGGCAAGTGGAAGAGGAATCGGCGGCAGCCGAGCGGCGTGGAGCTTTCGTAGCAAGCTGTCCTTGGCGTTTGACGACCCCTGCCCACAATCCCAAAAAGCCTAATACCAGCATGAGCAGCGGCACAGTAGCCAGAAACATTAGCCAGGGATAATGCCAGGGGACATCGCGGTCCGCCCAAACTCGCCCCCAATAGAAGACATTTAACGGTTGGCGTTCTATCCCACTGGAAAGATATTGAGCTGTACGCTTTAACGGCATCAACCAGAGCCAAGGCCAACCGCCAAAGAATACGCCCGCGCCGCAAACAAACCATACTGAAACAGCCGCCCAGGCGCGAAATAATCTCCGCATTAAAGGGAAACTTTTGACGTTGGCGGTCGAAAACAACGTCCGCAGAAAAAGCCAGAGGCCGAGCGGCGGCGCCAGAAGCACGCCGTGCAATCGCACCAGCAAAGCCAGCCCCCAACATCCGCCAGCGAGAGCAAAACGCCATAACCGATCGCCGCGTGCCGCCCAGGCGGCCGAGAGCACCGCCGCGACGCAAAATAATGTGGTAAACATATCCAGCGCGGCGAAATGAGCGTGAGCGAACAGGCGCGGCATGAACATTGTAGCCGCAGCCGCCACCACACCCGAAAATATTCCTGCCGCATCGGCCGTCCACCAGCCGACAAAGAAAACCAGCACGGCAAAGGCCGCTGCCGGCGCAAATCGTGCCGCTGAAAGAGACAAGGAATTCAAGTCATCCGGCGCCGGGTCGAAGAGAAAATGCACGCCGCCCAGCAGCCAGTGGCCTAAAGGAGCTTGCACCGGCGGTCCGTCCGGCGGCCAGACGAAGTTCCGCTCGATGTTCGTCGGTCGAAAAAAACTCAGCCCCTCCGCGCGCAACAGAAGCACGAGCCGCTTGCCCATCACCAAATGATACAGTTCGTCGCAGGTCGGGCCCGGCCCATTGCCTTCCGGCCCGATGGTCAGCCATGTTGCCGCTACCGCAGCCCCGGCAAGAAGCATGGGGCCAAAACATCTACGAGACATGGAACAGTTCGCCGTACAAGAGAGCCAAGAGCGGATGCCCACTGCTGATAGTCTGGCTTATCGTCAATCACAAGACAAGAGGAAGCGAAGAATCCCAACCGTTGCTAAAGCCGGCCCTATAAAAATTTATCCGTCGCGGGGGTCCAGCCGCGACGGGTTGGATAGAAACGGCGATCTAGATCGTTGAAGTTCGTCGGCCACTCAGCAAAGCGGCAACCAGTTAGACCAATTCTTTTTTCGCGCCGATCAAGGTTTTCAACCGCTCGGCAAGTAAAGCCACATCAAAGGGCTTTTTAAACGTCTCGTTAATAGCCGAACGATCGAAGCTCAAAGAACTGCCGTCATCAGGCAATAAAGCAATGAGAATGACATCCGCAAACTCGCTGTTTCGTCGCAGATTCTGGCAGATTTGCAGCGCTTCAGTCCGCCCGATGGAAAAATCCACGATGATACAATCGGGATGAAAACTCTCAGCCTGAATGCCGGCATCGAACCCGCTGGCAGCCGAGGCCACTTTAAAGGAACGGTCCAAGGGCAATTCACGCTTGAGGTTTTCAATCAAAACTTGGTCCTGGGCGACAATTAAGACTTTGGCCATGGCCTCGTCTTCGAGTTCGCCCAAAGGCATGCCGTGTTCTTTGAGAAACTTGATCAAGTATTCCCTGGGAATTCGCCGGTCTTGCGAACCTGGAATACGGTATCCTTTCAGCCGGCCCGAATCAAACCATTTGCTCACGGTGCGCGGCGCCACTTTACAGATTTTGGCGACCTGACCAGTAGTGAAAACCTTCATTGCAGGCTCTCCGATATACAATTTCACGTTGGTTTGGGTTATGTCTCGGCGAGTATATTTCGCCGATTCTTACACGCCCCTCAGGCCCACGAAGCTGCACCCGTTCGCAATCCTTTCGTTTCCGCCCATGTCTCCATAAGCGAAAGCATCGCAGGCCAACTGGGTCGGGGCACTTCTAAAGTTTTTCTCCTTACAAATGGCTGGCCGTAGTTCAGATCCTTCTGACCCGTGCCGCATTTACTACATCGGCAAACAGGACAATTGGAAGCCAGAGAAAATCCGTAAAATAGGAAAGTTGCGTTTTGGCCAACCTACCTCCTTTTACTCTAACTTCCAACGTAAAAATCATTAACCGGCGAACCGTGATTGACAGCAGGATAGAGCAAGCAGATACCCCGACAGGCAGGAATATCTTGCGCGAGCAGTAGAAGGCTAGACCTTCCCAAGGCAGGCTCCCCCCTGTGCCAATCCGCTGTAGTCCAGTTACGTTCAATAACTGTCCTACAGACAAAGGCTTCTGATGGATTACTTCGTTTTTCGCCCGCCTATTACTTTAGAAACTTTCGCCGATATTAACGAAGAAGAGGAATCCAATAGTTGCGCCAAACTTTCCAATTCCTCCAAATTGCCGAAAAATTATAATTGGGCAGAATTTATGGACTAAACAAATTATTTAGTCTCGGAAATCTGGGACGGCTGGATATTCTGGAGCCACACACTCAACGGCTACTTTTACTGATTGGGTCGAAAAGAGAGAGAATCTTTTTGCAGCCTGAGAAAACCAATCAGCTTTCTTCGCCCCGGTAGCGGTTAAACCATGCCCGTTTATCAAATGGCAGCTTTTCCCGCCTCGGGGTAGGTTGCCGTGGGACTCCAATCGGCAGCACCACTCTTACGGTCATACCCGCCGGCACCCCCAGCAGGCGAGCAATTCGCTCAGCCCGATTTTCATACCGCAAAACCCCTTCCAGCCAAACGCTGGCATAACCCATAGCGACAATGGCTAACAACATATTTTCTACAGCCGCAGCACAATCTTCGGCGGCAAATGAAACCTCCCCCATAACCGGCCGCGGATCGGTAATACAAACAATCATCGCCCTGGCAGTCCGACAGACCGGTTTATTCCCGATAATTTCGGCAATTTGGGAAAGTAAGCCTGGCTCATCAACTATCACAAAAGAGACGACCTGGCCATTGCACCCGGAAGGAGCTAAAATGCCGGCCTGAACAATTTTTGTCAGGTCAGACCGTGGGGGTATAGTATTATCGTATTCTCCACGAAAACTATATCGCTCGTTAATCGCCTCAAATAGGTCCATATCGTTTGCCTATTTTGCTTATTTTTCCTTCTCTGGCCGACAATAGCTTAAAGCAAGCAACACGTAACCTGTAACAAGGCTGGGTTCGCCTTCCAGCCACCGATCATTATTATTCACCCAGGAGCCGTCAGGGCGTTGGCGGCGGAGAAGTTCGCGGCGAAGTTCACCGCGCCAATCATGTCTCCTGCCCTGAGCGTCCACAAGAATATCAATGCCAGCTGCATCCAACGCCTTAGCAAACACATGGTAATAATAATATAGTCCGGCATCGCCCAAACCTGGATTGCTCGAGAGATCGTAAAATTGTTGAATCCATTTCAAGGCGGCTTTGACGCGGGGATCATCGGCCGTCAAGCCGGCATAAAGCATGCTTTTCAGTCCCGCGTAGGTCATCGAGCCGTAGCTTCTTAAGCCGCCTTCGGGTGTGTTTCCGGCTTGACTGACACCGCCGGCAGCCGGCGTATAGTAGAAGCCGCCATCAGGGTTTTTTGCCGGAAACGGCAAGGTATTATGTTCGCTTTCAAGATTCTGGCAGCGAGAAACAAAGATTAAAGCTTTCTGCACCGCTTCGTCTTCCGGTCCTGCGCCGGCGGCGCGAAGGGCCTCAAGCAAAAAATGCGTGTTCGAGAGGTCTGGACGCTTGTGCTTGCCATAGCCTGCCCCGCCATAAACAGGATCGGAACGGTTGTAGCCCTGGGCTTCGGTCCATTGATTTTCTTTGAGGAACTTTTCCCCATTTTTGATAATGGTTCGATAGCGGCCGTCACGATCGGCAACCGCAAAACAGACCAGGGCTAAACTCGTCTCGTAGTTGCGGTACATGCTCTCTTTGAGTGAAATGGCCCCATCCGGCTGAACGAAACCTTCCAAGTATTTCAAGCTTTTGGCAACCACAGGGTCTTGCGGCGAGCGTCCGTGGCGCATCAGGGCCGTGGTAACTATGGCCGTTACCCCCGGTCCCGCATGGGCGGCATAAGAACCATCGGGAGCTTGTGCTTTATCGGTAAGAAAAGCTACCGCCCTTTCCACCGCCGCCGAATAAGCGCGTGCCTCCGCTGTTGGGCGTTCTTCCGCCGATGTAAGCTCGACAAAGCACACTCCAGCAGAAAAACCGCTTAAAAAAGCTATCAACCATCGCATGACATTCCCTTTCCTTTCTGGGGCTGCTTATCAGGACTTAACAGCCAGGATTTCATCCTCATTGAGGATTAGCAATTTCTCACCGTTGACAATGACTTCCACGCCGGCAAAACGATCAAAGAGTACATGGTCGCCGTCCTGCACTTGTTGTTTGGCATGCGAACCGTCGGCCAGCAACCGGCCGTCGCCGACGGAAAGAACACGACCTTCGAGATATTCTCGGCGGCTGTTCTCCGGCAAAACCAAACCACCGTC
>Ga0272448_1000731_pt1 | contig 48345 bp, 34 predicted proteins | sample YNPCB0191_FD_202220 | JGI IMG/M metagenome (GOLD analysis project Ga0272448, IMG submission 202220) | Hot spring sediment microbial communities from Yellowstone National Park, WY, United States - YNP-CB-019-1 | ecosystem: Environmental > Aquatic > Thermal springs > Hot (42-90C) > Sediment... | reverse complement strand
GGTTTTCGTCATAAAGCAAAGGAAAGGACAGGCTTAATTCTTGTGCAAAAACTCGAAGTGACTCCGGTCCGTCCTCGGGACAGGCATTGGCGTCTTTAGCACTAATGGCGATAATACCAATATCGCGATCGCTACAATCCTGACCCAGTTTCGCCAATTCTTTACTAGCAAGGTCGGAAAGGGAAATCGTTTGACCCGTAACCACATCCGGAAGATGAAAATCCGGTACCAAAGTACCTAATGGCAGCATTGTTGAAGTTGTCAGTGGCATAAAATCAAACTCCTCAAGTTTCAAAGTGATTGAATCGCACCCAAACCCTGCGCTATTTTTGACTGATTGTTGGGGGAGTAATTGCTGCGTATTGTTCGGGTGTCAGCATCGCTTCGCGAACATTGATAGGTTTGGGAAGCAAACCATTTTTATAAAAATAATCTGCAATTCGCTGTTGCTGTTGGATCAATTCAGGAGAAATAGCTCTCAATCCATAACTGCGGCGACTAATAACCAGGTCCATCACATCTGCAGGAAGTTTCTGATAGGGTACTATTAACTTTGCAGTTTCCTTGGGATGCGCTTCAGCCCAGCGCTCAATTTTATCAATCTCTTCGATGACGATGCGCACTAACCCAGGATTATCAATGGCAAACTGTTTGGTGGCAATATAGTATCCACTAGGTGAATCCAATCCTTGAGCAGTTCTGATAATTTTCGCTTTACCTAATTTTTCAGCCCTAGCTAAATGGGGATCGCTAGTTACCCAAACAGGTATTTTTCCTTCTAAAAATGCACTCGCAGCTTCTACATTAGGTATGCTCAAAACTTGAATATCGCTGTATTTCAATCCTGCATCTTCCAAGGCTCTAAGAATAAAATAGTGAGATGCAGAAGCTTTTTGGAAGACAACTTTTTGTCCTTTAATATCCTTGACCGTCTTAATGGGAGAATTTGGTGGAACAACGATCGCACTTCCCTTACCAGTCTTTTCTGTTCTGCGTCGACCAACAATATAAGCAATCTGAGCTCCAGCAGCTTGGGCGAAAATAGGAGGAGTTTCCCCCACAGAACCTAAATCGATTTTGCCGACATTCATGGCTTCCATCAACTGCGGACCTTGGGCAAATTGCGCCCACTCCACCTTGATACCCAAGGGTTCTAGTCGTTTTTCAAGTACTCGCGTGATTCTAACCAAATCGCCTGCTTGCTGATACCCCATGCGCAATACTTTCGTTTTAATTCCAGGTATATTGGTGTTTGCAACAACGTTGCCACCAAAAGATTGATTCTCTACTTTTTGACTTTTTTGCGTACAACTGATCAACGTCAAGGAAGTTGCTAAGGTGAACAATCCTGGTACTAAAACCAAGCTCAAGCGGCGAAAAATATTGAAAGAGTAAGAGCTAACCGTTGCAACCATAAATTTTTGTCAAATAACAGTAAACGAGTCACCTGCTCGCACACCCGCTCTCGCCTGCAGGAGAAAGAGTAAAATACGGTTTATTGATAGATTTATAGGTGTATTATTAGATATGATTGCATAACCGCAAGGACAAGACAAGTGTTTAGTAAGCAAAGTATACGTTAATCTTAATTTATGGTTATCTAATTATTAGGTGTATTGTAGAAACTGAAATTGCAATTGGTATGCACATGGTTGTGCGGATGCGATTGCAAGTTTTAGAAGCCAAAATAGATGGCAGTATGCAATAGAGTTTGAGAGATTCAACTGATGAAATCCTGGCTTTTGCCTTTGGTAGTTATAATTTGTACATTGAGTGGGATAAAGGCATCTGCTCAATCCACAAATGTTATACCTTGGGAAGTTTCTGGCGATCGCGCTACTTTTTTAACAACCAAACCAGCCACAATTAACAGTAATTGGGGTATTTTTAATCGAAAAAATCACCTACAAACACCTGGGCTTTCAATTTCGGTAATACGTCAGCGAGAATGTCAAAATATAATTGAATTAATCAAAGATCCAGCTCGGATTTTAAAAGAATGCGAAAAGGAAAAAAATAATCCTACCTTTGAAGATACCCAGTCCATCGATTATTTTAAACCTCCCAAACAACTAGATTCAAGTATTAATATCACAGTCACTAAATTTTAATTATGCCAGTGAAAACACGGTAATCTAATTCGATTACCGCTTTGAGTCAGTTAAGTCTTAGACAGTAATCTTTGTACCGTCAAACTTGGTGAATGTAAAACCATTGAATCTTTCGTTATATCCTAGCCTTTCATCTCTGAGGATGCTGATAGCAACCTCCTCTCCCAAAGCTAGAGCAGCAGCACCATCCGAACGCCAGTGAATACCACCATGACCGCGACCAATAGCGTAGTTAGTTGCTAGTTTGTTCAATTCACCACCGACTGTGAGTGGAGGACCGCTGTAGGGAATAACTTTCGTAGGATCGTTGGGATCTGGTTCCACCGGATTGGGAATGACAAAATTTTCATCAAAGAATGCTTTTAACAAAGTAGCTTGAACGCCAGCAATAGCAGCTGCACCACCAGTATAGGAGGAATGAAATGGAGCAGCTTCTGGATAGGCTTGAGGCAGTAAATAAGTACCAAAAGTACTAAAAGTACGAGCTAAGGCTGTAGAATTCAAGACTTCGGAATTAATCGGATATTCAGTTTTATTGACAAGATTGTTGTGGATCAATCCGCCGTATGCTTCTGGTCGGAGAGTACGGTGTACGTAATACTTTTGCCAGTAGGAGGCTCTGATTGCTCGCGAGGGAGCTAACAAAAGCAAGGCTTGAAAATGAGCTGGTGCAAAAGTTGCAGCAGAACCTTGTTGGGTTTTCGAGTTGAGATAAGGATTCCCCGGATTCAAGGGTGCATTAATACCACCAGTTAGGATCAAGAAGGCTCCAAAGAACAAAGCCCCACCAATATGTGCTAACTCGCCCAAATCGCGAATAGTGAATATGTAACGGCGTTTTGGATCGTACTGGATTGATTTACCAGAATTGCCACCGTTTTGAATGAGTAACCATTCTTCGTAGTTGGTGAGGAAGTCATTTTGCTTGCCAGCTAGAGCAGTGCGAATCAGGGGCGAAATAAATTGGGTGTTATAGGGAATTTCCTGTAATAAAAACTGGGAAATGTGAGGACCATCTGTAACTCCTGGGGGAATCACGTGTTTTGCTGTCCGACCGGAAGGATCGTTGGGATCGACATAGGTGACGCTACCGCGAAACAGAGTTTGAGGAGTAACAACACCATTTTGTTTGGGCCCGTAAAATGCCGAAAGATTATTCAGTTCTGCGATCGCCGCAGAAACATTCGGGTCATCCTGGAATCTGTGAAAAGGTACGTCCCGCAGTAAAGCTTGCCAATAAAGTTCCACAGCTTCTGCTGCTCGAGCTGCACTATCTAAAGGCGGTGGTGGTGGAACCGCTATCTGAGATGCATTGATTCCTTCCAGACTAATTGCTAATGGCCCTTGAGGATTGACCAGTTTTCTGGTACCGCCCAAGATGATATTTTCAAAGTCATTGGGATTAAGCGTTGTCAGTGCTCGAATTAAAGAATCGTAAGCTTTGAGATCGACCTCACCTCGTTGGTTATGGGGTAATCCCCTAGTATCCGTAGCAATTCTATTGGGGTAGCGTTCCTCATCACCGTTAGTTGGATGGGGTGGAATTTCTATTTGTAAATTGGCTTGCGCTGCTTCCACACGTACTTGAAAGGCTTTCTGACGAAACCTGATATAGTTGAACTGCCTGCTAGCAATCTCCTGTGCTCGCAAAACTTCTTTTGCTTGGACAATATTTCTTCTGCTGCTCGAAGAGAAAGATGAACCCACTACTCCCGTAACGACACTAGCAGCAGTAAAAATTCCAGCGTGACCTAAAAATGAGCGACGACTACCAAATAAGTATTTTCGATTTTTATCGTAGGAATTCAGTTCCATAATAGTTTCTCCTGAATTAAGGTAAAACTCATAACAAGCAGAAACACAAAGCCCGAACATCATAGAAAATGCGGGCGCGTCTACAACGCAAACAACCTAGCATCTGTTTAATTGCAGAAGCCTCTTACCGAAAAAGTACTATTTATCTATCGATATACCGTATTTAAATTACCTAAATCAGAATTTCGCATATACGAAAGCAAAAAGCAAGAGGTTTAAATAACAGCAAAATTCAAAAGCAAAGACACTCCCCTGTTTCTGGGGATTTTACGTAGTAAGCACAAAGCGTGCTTTTAACAAAAATTTTGTAATAAAACTTAGATACCCTAAAGACTTTACCTTGAATTGTATAAATTTTAGTAAATAAGAATTTATACAACAAATGGTTACATAACCTGTGACATAAGATTTTCCGACAGACAGACGCTAATTGCTACCATTAGTCTTAATCTAGTACAAGTGAACTAAAAAGAAAGAATAAATGTCTGACTTAATTTTGTTTTGGCATCGCCGCGACTTAAGGATTTCTGACAATACAGGTCTTGCTGCGGCGCGACAGCAAAGTACAAAAGTAGTGGGCGTATTTTGTCTCGATCCGAATATTCTCAAACCAGATGATATTGCGAGCGTGCGAGTGACTTATATGATTGGTTGTTTGCAGGCACTTCAAGAAAGATATACTCAAGCTGGGAGTCAGTTATTAATACTTCATGACGATCCCGTGCAAGCAATACCAAGACTAGCTTTGGCATTAAAGGCGAAAGCCGTATTTTGGAATTGGGATGTAGAACCTTATTCCCAAAAACGCGATCGCGCTGTCATCGAGGGGTTAAAAGAAAAAGGAATTGAATTTCTCCCGAAAAACTGGGATCAGCTGCTGCATGCTCCAGAAGATATCTGCACTGGCTCCAATCAACCTTACACTGTTTACACTCCTTTTTGGAAAAATTGGAGTAACAAACCAAAACCAACACCTGTAGAAACTTTCGCACATGCACAGGGATTAACAGAAGTAGAAAAAGAAAAAGCAAAAACCGCTGGAGTAATAGAATTACCTTCAGCCAAAGAATTAGGATTTGTCTGGGATGGAGAACTAATCATCGCTCCAGGAGAAATCGCAGCACAAAAACGTTTAAAGGAATTTTGTACCCACGCCATTGAGGAATATCAACAACAGCGGAACTTTCCAGCCACAGATGGTACATCTAGGTTAAGTGCAGCCTTGAAATTTGGTGCGATCGGTATTCGCACTGTTTGGAAGGCTACCCAACAAGCCTTGGAAAACAGCTGCAGTTTGGAAGCAGAAGCCAGTATCCGCGCCTGGCAACAAGAATTAGCTTGGCGGGAGTTTTATCAACACGCCATGTATCACTTCCCAGAACTAGCAGAGGGTGCTTATCGCGACACATTTAAAAACTTTCCTTGGGAAAATAATACAGAATATTTTCAAGCTTGGTGTGAAGGAAAAACTGGCTATCCCATCGTAGATGCAGCAATGCGCCAGTTAAATACTATTGGCTGGATGCATAACCGCTGTCGAATGATTGTCGCCAATTTTTTAACTAAAGATTTGCTTATTAATCCCCAGTGGGGAGAAAAGTACTTTATGCAGAAACTTATTGATGGAGACTTATCTGCTAATAATGGTGGTTGGCAGTGGAGTGCTTCTAGTGGAATGGATCCCAAGCCTGTGCGTATTTTCAATCCTGCCACTCAAGCACAAAAATTTGATCCAGATGCTGAATATATTCGACAATGGATTCCTGAATTACGCTCTGTAGATACAGAATATTTAATTACTGGTAAAATCCCATCTTGGGAACTTCAAGCCATTGATTATCCTGCTCCCATTGTGGAACATAAAACACAGCAAAAGCGGTTTAAGGAGCGTTATCAACAGCAAAAAGTACAACTATTAAGATAGTGGTCTCTAGTGGAAGCTTTGGGCAGACTTTTCTCTCCTGCCTCTTGCCCATACAATCTCTGATATAGTGCGATCGCGCCCAATGGCTCGATGTTTGTAATTTATGACGGCAGCTGTTAATGCGAGCGGGTAAGGGCATTAATATATTTTTTAAGTAATTCTTAATTTTCAACTAAAACGCCTAATGGCATCAAAGGTTTGGGCAGAAATAGGAGAGAAACCTTATTGAACAAATTAAAAAGTGCTCAACGCCTAATGGCATCAAAGGTTTGGGCAGAAATAAATTGCTTCCAAAGGAAGTAGTTTTAAAGGTGCTCAACGCCTAATGGCATCAAAGGTTTGGGCAGTCACGTTTTAATACAGCTTGAATTAAGTCTTCTAGGTGCTCAACGCCTAATGGCATCAAAGGTTTGGGCAGATAAAAGTTTTATTCAAATTTTTGAAAAAGAGTGTGTGCTCAACGCCTAATGGCATCAAAGGTTTGGGCAGCTTCTACAACTGTTTTAGAAACACCTTTAAATATTGTGCTCAACGCCTAATGGCAGCAAAGGATAAAGAGCATACTACTGTCAAGTTTAAGTGTAGCATTCCGGCGTGTCGTGAGGGAAAATCCCTGGTTGGTGATCAGGACTTAAAGTGCTAACTAAAAATGAGGACTGGGAATGGGTAGCAAGCAGTAGCGAGAGTATTTCCTTGTTAAGGAGCTTATGTATACATAGCGGTTAACGAAGACGTATATATGCGGTCTTGAATATAAAGAAAGAGTAAATTGCGAAGATAATACTTAAAATTTGTGTAAAAAATTGGGTAAAAATGAATTTTAATTTCCAAGGAAATAATAGTATAAACTGTATCACAAAAATATATTTTTTTACAAAGCAGGAAGGCGATGAAGCTGCTAAAAAGCTCTCTTGTGGGAAGCAAAGATGTAGCCCCCGCGCGTGTAAAAGTGCCTTACTTATCTGCTCTGCGACCTAGACAATGGACAAAAAATCTTGTTGTATTTGCTGCACCATTATTTGCTTTTAGTATAAATTTTCAAACGATTCTAAGTAGTTTATTAGCATTTATTTTATTTTGTTGTGTTTCTAGTGGTTTTTACTTAATAAACGACATTGTGGATGTGGAATCGGATCGCCAGCATCCAGTGAAATGTCAGCGTCCGATCGCTGCGGGACTAATTAGTATTCCAGTGGCTTGGACGATGGCAATAGTATTGTTAGGTGGTGGTGCGATCGTTGCTTGGTTGCAGTGCGCAGAGCTAGGAAAAACCATCACCGCTTATGGAATTTTGCAAGTTGCTTATAACTTGCGATTAAAGCGGATGGTAATTTTAGATATAGGTGCGATCGCGACGGGATTTGTGTTGCGAGCTTATGGAGGTGCTGCTGCTACCGGAATTGTCTTATCGCCATGGTTTGAGCTTTGTACAGCCATGTTAGCTTTATTCTTAGCGATTGAAAAACGCAAAGCAGAATTGCGACTAGCTCAAATCAAGGGTGCTAAACTTCGTTCTGTACTGCAGCGTTACTCCTTACCATTACTTCATCGCATGGAAAACGTGGTTACAACAGGAACGGTTGTTACCTATGCACTTTGGAGTTCTGGTCCAGTGGTGCGCGGTGCTGCAACTTCGTGGATGTTATTGACTTTACCGTTTGTGTTGTACGGCATTTTTCGCTATCAGTTACTGAGCGATCCCCAAGAAATAGCCACAGATGCAAACAACCATATTGAACAAGGAGGACGCAGCGAACGTCCGGAAGAGGTTTTGTTAAAAGATTTGCCAATTCGTCTGACGGTGATTGGTTGGGCGATCGCCTGTTTTGTAATTCTTTGGCTGAAACACCAAGGATGGATAGAGTAAATTCTCGTACTCGAGAGATTTTTAGATGTTCAAACCAAAGACTTTGTTGTTCAAAATGTTCAGGTTTTTTGCCGATCATCTGCGCTTGCTGCTTCAGGGAGCTAACCAACCAGGTAATAAAGGCAACCTCTATAGATTACCGCGACGAGCTTATACCCTTGCTGATGTTGAAATTGATTGGCTCAAAAGCTGTGGTATTAAAGGAGTGATTTTGGATTTGGACAACACAATTGTGTCTGAAGACGATCGCTATTTGTCTCCAGGTGCAGAAGATTGGATCCAAAAAGCAAAATTAGCGGGATTAAAATTTTTTATTCTCTCAAATGGGAAACGTCGATATCGAGTGCAATATTGGTGCGATCGCCTGGATATTCCAGCCATTAATCCAGCCAAAAAGCCATTTCCTGCAGCGTTTCGCAAAGCGATCGCTCACATGCAGCTACAACCTCAGCAAGTAGTGGTCATTGGCGATGGTTTACACACTGATATTTTAGGAGCGTGGTTATCAAAATGTTGCAGCATTCAAGTAGCAACTCTTCCCCATCCACTGCGATGGTGGGAAAAAATAGGAGGGAAATGGGTGCAATTTCCTTATCCAGAGAAAAGCAAACTTTGGGAATTCGATTCTTCTTTTTACTAACAAATAATCAAAGATTGAGAGGTGATTTCCAAGCGTGGACAGCCAGCTTTTCGTGACTTTGCTAGTTTTAGTTACAGTAACTTTCAATACGACTGCTCAAACACTTTTAAAGCTGGGGGCAGGACAAGATGCTATAAATTTATACATCGTAGGAGGAATTTTTCTCTACGGTTTGAGTACAATATTCTACATTTTAGTCTTAAGTAAATTGAACTTATCTTTAATATATCCAATTGTAATTGGCTTAACGATTATTGCCACAATGATAGTAGGTTCTGCCATTCTCAAAGAGAGAGTATCAACTACTCAATGGTTGGGAATGGGTTTGCTAGTTAGTGGTATTTGGGCCATTGCTTTCGGGAAAAAAGTTTAATTTCAAAATTATTGTTGGTGAGTTAAGACACTGGTAATTTAGCACAACAAGCCAATTTCATATCTTGGTTTATTTATGATAATATGAATACATCTATAAATAGATTAAAAAAAATATCTAGAATTATCAGTAATTTATTCAATCAAATATCAGTTCAAATTGCTAATCAAATACAGCAACGTTGGAGTGATATACTTATTGCACTCATCTTAGCAATTGTCGCTGCTTTAGCAACATTTTGGGGCGAACAATTAATTAACCGTGTAATAGTTGATGAACGAGCTTTTGATGTGTGGTTTGAAAGCGATGCACCACGGGTCTTTAGTAACATGACTGCTCGCAAAAGCAACCACTACCGTACCAAAGTACATCCCTTATTTTCCCTAATTGCATTTCCACCAGTATTTATACTTACCAAAGGTTTTCATATTGAACCACTGACAGCAGTGAGGATGGTTATTGCTGGCGTAGCTGCTATCTGGATGGCAACACTTTTCATTCTTTTGAGATTAATAGGTTGTCGCCGCACGGACGCAATAGTCTTCAGTATACTAGCAGCGACAACTGCAGCAGCGATATTTTGGTTTGTCGTACCAGAGACCTACTCGTTTGGTTCGGTAAGCATTCTTCTAGGACTGTGCTTCGTTGCTATTAGCCAATATCGGAGGTTATCGCCTGTATGGTGTGTACTGACCAGCGCCGCGACATTAAGCATGACCACAACCAACTGGATGACTGGAATTTTGGCAACGATTGTTAATTATTGCAAAAAGCAAGCATTGCAGATTACAGCCAATGCCTTGTGTCTCGTAGTTGTTTTGTGGACAATACAAAAGATAATCTTTCCCAGTGCGGAATTTTTTCTTGGCGATCGCGAAGAGCAAAAATACACTTTTTTAGCGAAATCTGGCGGTGTGTGGCATATATTCAAATCTTTTGTCTTTCATACAATAGTCATGCCAGCTATCAACATAGATGCTGATAAATACAGTCCGCCACACTGGCCAATCATGGAAACCCAACTTTCCCTTCCAGGATCGGGAAGTTTATGGGGTAAATTTGCAGTGCTTTTATGGACAGCACTTTTAAGTTTGGGGTTGTGGGGCTTTTTCTCCACCAAAGAGCACCCTAAACTCCGTATCGTTTTAGGATTAACATTGCTGGGAAACTTAGCACTACATTCTGTATACGGAGAAGAAACATTTCTTTACTCGTTGCATTTCGCTCCGCTATTAGTTGTCTTGGCAGCATTTAGTACATTTACCCGTGCTCGGACGATCGCCCTGGTATTAGCAGGGATGCTAGCACTAACAGCAGGAGCGAACAACAGTATTCAATTTCAAAAAGCAAGAGCTTTTGTCGAGCACCAAGCACCCCAGCGCTACCAAGTTCTGGGTCAAATGGAACTGCGTCCCCAAGATCCCTGGCCTCGCGGTATCGGTCACGTAGTACTTGCTACACCAGGAAGCTCGGAAGCGGAAAAAGCTTATCACGAACCTGGCGGTAGTTTTAGTCCGGGGGTAGGTAGTTTTGGTGTTTCTGTTTGGTTAACCGATCAAGCAGGTAAACTTCAAGCTACCAGCGATAACATCCCCATTAATGAAATAGAACAACACCTAAGCTGGGATGGCGATCGCACAATACCCGGTATTCTTACCCAAACAAAATATTATCAAACACTATGGTCTGCCACAAAATCAAAAGATTGGCAGCTAAATCTGAAAACTCAAGCAAATACTCATCTCAAGCCAATACTTGTAATTCGCAGTCCAGGACCTGCAGGCGGGCCAATTAACTCATTAAATTGGGATGGCAACAAGTTGTTAATAAACCATCGCTTTTGCATAGCTGTGAATCCTCCTCCAGCCAAAGTGTACTTGGGCGAAGAAACACACCCAGGTTGGAGCAACGAAAAATCTCAAATAACCAAGTGGGAAGGTAAAAATGGCTGGGGGTATGCTCGTTTAGAGCTAAGTCAAGGTAACACGTGGAATGCAATCATTCAAGATTGCACCAATGCTAGTTCCCAAAACAGCATAAACTTTACCCAAACCCAAGCTGCCATCGAACTCAACCTTCCCGACAAGCAATTCACCAACAGCTTAAACGCGCAAGTTGCTCACCTAATGATGGGTTTAGTCAACAAACAAACTCGTCCTGGCGAACCAATCAACTACCCCTCAGCATGGTTGCGCGATGGTGCTTACCAAATTGTGGCTTTAGCGCGCGCTGGACAATTACAGGTAGCCAAGGAACTATCCACCGACTTTGCACAACACGATTTCTTTGGCGGTTTCGGACCCGAAGCTGATGGACCCGGACTGTCAATTTGGGCGCTAGAAGAAGTAGCGGTGCGCCTAAAAGAACCTGCATACGACCAACAAATATGGCCTCACGTACGCCGCAAAGTAGATATCATCTTGAAAATGCTGCAAACCAAGCAACCAATCTACCAACCGACGAACGGTCCAATAGTACCGCAGTACGAGAAAAACCCCGAACTAACTTTAGTTGCAGAACCCGCAAAAAACGGTCTGATAGTAGGTCGGATGGATTGGCAGCGTCCCGTACTATATATAAATGCCGTTAGCTATCGCGGATTGCTCTGTGCTGCAGCAGTAGCAGATAGAGTCAAACAACCAGCTACTGCTCGACAGTGGCGCGATGCAGCAGCGAAACTACAACAAGCTTGGGAAAAAGCTTTTCAAACCCCAAAGTTAGAAAACGATCGAACTTATATCAGCGGTCTTTGGCCAACATGGATAGCTGTTCGTCAAAAAGATGTATTTGCTCAAGCTCTGCACGTACGGTGGCAACAGCGTCGCGATCGCCAAGGTGGATTTCGCCACTATCCTGAATGGACCTATTTTGATATTGCAGAAGCACATCAATGGCTGTTTGTCAACCAACTAGACCGCGTGTGGACAACGTTGCGTTGGTTTTGGAACCACCAAGCATCTCCCGGACTGTATACCTGGTGGGAAGGAAATGGCGAAGAAAATAGTTTCAGGCGTTGGGAACAAGTGCGGGGGTGGGTAAAACCCCAAAACGTCACACCCCATTACTGGAGTGCTAGCGAAATGTTGTTGTTGCAATTAGATATGCTTGCATACACCGATGGTGCAGCAGAAAAACCAACAGTAGCGATCGGTGCTGGTATTCCTCAAAGTTGGCTCAAATATCCCATGAGCGTACAGAAATTGCCCTTACCCAACGGGAAAATAGATTGGCTGTGGGATGGCCAGCAAATGCAGGTGAAAATCTTTGGTGACAAAGTTAACATCCGACTCGGGTCAGCGTTTCCTCCTGGTACGCCAGTTCATGTCGAATATATTTAATTTAATCTTTAACTTTTTACTAAAGAGGAAATGGCAAAAATTTATTGGAGTGTATTTATTTTTTTCTGGACTTTATTTGCTTTAAGTAACAGCGGTGCTGATAACTCAGAAGGACTGTTTCATTATCGAGTGGCACTACAAATTATTAAGCACGGTCAGTTAGGTTTTGATACTCCTCAAGATGGTGTTTTTCAACTCGCACCCAATGGCAGAATTTATGCAGGACACGAAATTGGCAACACAATTTTGATGCTGCCAACGGCATTGCTGAACGTATTTTTAGAAAATTTTCTTTCTCGATTTGTTAGCCCAAAAATTATAGAGTAAAGTTCAACAATTTATCCTATCTTTTCAGGCAGGTGTTTATTCTGCGCTCACCGCTACTATTTTCTTTGCCACATTACGGCTGGGATTTTCGAAATTAATAAGACCTAGTTTTATCGCCACTATTTTTTTAAGTTTAACTACCTTTTTCTGGACTTATACTCGAAATCTTTTTGATGGAGTTTTATGTACTACATTGTTAACATCTTCTTTCTTTTTACTATTAAGATATCGACAAACAAATCGTTTAGTATTTTTAATTAGCTGTTTTCTGTGTTTGGGATTAGCTTTTATTACCAGAATCTCGATGATTTTGGCGATTATAGCAACCTTTATTTATTTAGTAAGTCTTTATCGTTCATCTTTAGGAAGACGTTTGTGGGAATTATCGTTAGCAATATTTACCCTTATACCTTTCTTTATTTGGCAATCTTGGTATAATTATTTAAGAACCGGAATTTTTTATAAATCTCCCGTACAAACAGCTGTTTATGCAGAAAATAATGCCCTGGATGGTAATATTCTTCTAGGGCTTGCTGGTCTACTTATCAGTCCGGGAAAAAGTCTGTTTATTTATGCTCCTTTACTGATTTTGTCCGTTATCTTATTTAAAAAGTTTTATCAAGAGCATAAAAAAGAAGCTATATACGTATTAACTTTGACTCTGTTGTGGTTTTTACTTCATGCTAAGTTAAGAAGTTGGTATGGTGCTTGGGGTTGGGGTCCCCGTCACTTTACGAGCATCTTACCATTTATGTTTTTGCCTTTTGCTGTGAATGTAGAATATGTTTGGAGAAAAACAGCACTAAGGATTTCTGGCATAATCCTTGCTAGCTTTGGATTTATTTTGGCACTATCTTCTATTATTTCTAATTGGCATTTCCGAATGATGTATGCCTACGAACGTGGTTTGTTGCGCGATGATATCTTTGTTTGGGGTTTTTGGAACAGTCAGCCTGTGGATATGCTCAAGGGTGCATTTGGCAATATTGTGCGAGTGATAACTCATGCACCAATCATCACTATCAAACAGACTTATTCCGAAGCAAATGAGTATGCCAGCAGTACGATTAACGTGTGGTATAACTCATTGATTTATGCGGGTATTCCTTGGTATTTAGTAGTTATTTTGGTCGTTCCTCTGTTGATTTTGATGTATCTTTCAGTAAGAACTATTCTTCATTATCAATCTGAATAAAAATTTAGATATAAAAAAAATTAATAGCTATCAGCAGCATAAGTGGCACATATCAAGTGATAAAGATACTGGAGGAAAATGATAATTTTAAGTATCTCAGTTTAGGGCTGATAATTATGTCATCGCCACTTGAGCGTTCAATCAAAATAGAAGTGAGCTTACCATCATACCATGCGCAGTTGTTACAAGGACTTGATATCTGGCTGCAGTTGGGATTAATATCTGATGCGCAAGTCAGGCAACTATGTCAAGAGTTTCTTAGTTGTAGGGTGGTGTGGGAACGTAGTATTGAACCTCAACTAGAGAAAGCAACTATCATTTCTGACTCTGGGAAAGATAAACCCTTGCCAGAATTGGCTAAACCCAATTTTGTTGCAGAAATACTACAGTCATTGCGGTCGGAATTGAGTTTAAGGTGGCTGCTATTTTTGGGTGTATTTTTAGTTGTACTATCTTCAGGAGTACTTGCTGCGAGTCAGTGGGACCGATTTTCAGCAGCGGGACAGTATGGTATTTTGTTTGCTTATACTATAAGTTTCTGGGGATTGAGTTTTTGGACGAGCAAGCAAAGCAATCTCAGACTAACAGCGCAGACATTGCTGATGGTTGGACTTTTGTTGGTACCAATCAACTTTTGGGCAATAGATAGCTTCCGCTTGTGGTACGATGGCGGCTTGAACTGGATCGTGGCCGCGATCGCTTCTTTTTCCCTGACTGCAATTACAATTGCAACTATTAAAAGTCGGTTATTAACTGCAGATGCACCTGTAAATAACATACTGGCACTGAATATTTTAGGTTTGAACTACCTGCACTGGGGTTGGAAAATACCGCATTTTCCTTTAATTGCTATTTATTTAGCAGTGGGAGGAACCACTTTTGTTGTAGTTTCCCAAACTCGTTTGCTTAGGGAAACAAACCTATTGACCCTAGTGGTGATTTATACCTTGCTCGGATTATTCATCAGAGGAATTTTTATTGTCCGCACAGACATCACGCAGTTAGGGTTGGCTATTGGTATTTGCGGTTGGCTGGTAACTTGGTTAACCCTATCAAGAGTTAAAACTGTAGACGCACTCTTTCCGTCTTCTCGTAGAGATACACAACAAGCAAGGGAAAACTCTTCTATCAGCAGGTCATTTGTACCCTGGCAACTTCTAGGCTGTATTTTACTATTTTTTGGCTGGTTGGTTTCGGTAGCGACTTATCCTTGGCAAGCAATAGGTGTGAGTGGCTTGAGCTTGTGGTTTTTCAGCACTCGCTTGCAACATTACAACCTGAAAGTTGATTTTGCAGCCATTTTTTTTATTGGTTTACAAACCGTGTGGTTGGGTTGGTGTTTAGTACCTTCTAAATTGCAACAATGGATAATAGCCACTGCTATTGAACTAACCCACGCTCAAAATCAATCTTGGGTGTTAGCAACTGTTGCTTTATTTCCCTACACCCTTTTGATAGTGAAAATAACGCAAAAACTGCGTCGTGTTGGTAAAGAGGAATTAGCTCGGTTTGGCGAACAGCTAACTTGCGGCTTTATCTTTGTATTAACTGCGATCGCCCTTGTTAATCCGCTGCTGCGATCGCTGTGTTTATTCTTTTCCACAGCAACTTTAGCAACAATTACCCAGCATCGCTTGCTGAAAACAGCAGGAAAACAGGGAGAATCCTTTTCCGTATTAATATACCTAACCCACATTACAGGTATACTGACTTTTTGCTCCCTAGTTGACTGGTTATTTCCAAACCTTCCCCGTCCTTACTGGGCAACAATTTTATTAATCGCAACACTAACAGAATGGCTGTTTAGCATTGGTGATAGCCTTTGGAAACGTAGCGCTTGGCACATCGGTTTCGGACTAGCCACCGTGAGTTTTTTGCTTTTGTGGCGAAACGAAGGACATAACAATAATTGGGGGTTAATTTGGTTGAGCGTTCCCCTAACACTGACAGCAATTGCCAGTCGCTTTAGCTGTAGAGAAAAACGCACCACCAGTAGCAAGTACTCTACGAGAAGCCACGCTACGGGTGTCTACAGCGTTTTGGCATTAGGACTGGCTCAAATACTGACTTTACCACTGCCGCAAACAAGATTAATTGGCTTGACAGTTGCCGCAGCTGTAATGTTTGTCAATACAGCTTATTTAAGACACAAACTATATGCAGTAATTACCGTTGGTTTTGCGATCGCTTCTTTTGCTGCGTTGCTGTGGGAGGGTTCAGCTGTTTTTGGGCGACTTTCTTTACAGGGGTGGTTTGTAGTTGGAGCTACACTCATTTTTGGTTTGTGGCTAATTCACAAAGTACTGTTAAAAACAAATCGGGAATTAATACGTACCTCCTATGCAAATGCAGTAGATACGTGGGCGATCGCCTTGTGCAGTGCAGAGTTATTGAGTTTAACATGGCATTGTGCCTTAGTTTATTTGCAGTTGGCAACTCCAGAATTTCTATATTTAATTGCCAGTGCGATAACTTTAGCAGCGATCTCTATGAGAAGCCACGCTACGGGTGTCTACGCTCTGCGCAGTTGGCAAAAACCAACAAATCTTGCCTTTTATGGCATCGGTTGGTGTTTAGAATTATTAACTGCCGAATTAGTTAGTTTTAGCGAACGTTCCCTTGTCTGCATCGCCATTGCCAACATTGGCTTGGGGTTGAGCGTCCAGCTTCTTGGTGACTGGTGGCAAAGGCGACACGGTTTCGCCAAGCTTCCCGGTAGCTTTCACATTCTACCATTAATCTATGGGGGCTTGAGTTTGCTACTGCAGTTGCAAAGCTTTACCCCGTGGACAAGTTTGGGTGGTTTGGGGGTAGCTGTAATAGCAGTTGGTGTTGGACGACGCCGCCAGGAATTTAAATTCCTAGTTTACCTGGGAATTACGGGCATATCGCTTTTTAGCGAACTTTTACTGGCTCAACTGTTACAATCTTCCCAACAAGCGTGGGGCGATCGCTTGATTGCCATGTCTGCGTTGGGTGCAAGCATTATGTATGGCTATCGCATTTTCTCACCTTGGCTAAATAGCTACTTGCGTTTGAGCACTAACGAACTAAAAGCAGTTACCCATCTGCACTGGGCTGGAAGTAGTTTATTATTAATAGCAGCTACTGCAGCAGCAATCGCAACCAATCGCCTTGTCGGTTTGGGAACCAGCGTATTTTTGATTCGCTACGCCATTTTTCAAGGAAGAGATGTCAACAGCAAAAATAGCCAAATAGCCAAAGAAATCTGGGTATACCTTGGCTTGTTTGAACTTGCTGCAACCGGGGTTTATTGGCGCGCCACACCAGCAGGACAGTTGTTTGCACCAGTACTTGCACCTTGGAATGGTGCGATCGCCTGTGCGATCGCCTATTTTTTCTACACTTTACCTTGGGAAAGTTGGGGTTGGTCGAAACGCCCCTGGCAACGCACTGCACATATCCTACCATTGATAGTTTTGTGGCAAACCAGACTGCTGGTTTCTCCTGTAAGCTTGCTGGTTACTGCTGCGTTTTACCTGTTCTTAGCAAAAGTCAGCAATCGATTCCGCCTTACCTACATCAGTGTGGCGTTAATTGATTGGGCAATTTTCCGCTACTTTGAGAAATTGGGTTTCACTGCAACTTTGTGGTACGTAAGTGCGATCGGTCTTTCGCTTCTGTATATTCCCCAATTCGATCCGCAATTAAAATTACCAGCAATGAAAACACACCGTCATTATTGGCGGTTACTAAGCAGTGGTCTTATTTGTGGCTACGCAATTTTATTTCATCAAGATACAGCTCTAATACCAGCAATATTCAGCTTAATTGCTATTTTTGCGGGATTAAGTTTGCGGGTGCGGGCTTTTCTGTATGTTGGCACCATCAGCTTTGTTCTCACTACCTTTTATCAGTTAGTTGTTACAAGCTTGGACTACCCATTTTTCAAATGGATTGTGGGTCTGGTAACGGGTATTGTACTCATTTCTATTGCTGCTAGTTTTGAAATGCACCGCTCCCGATTAATTTCTTTACTTAGCAATCTCAACGAGCAAATGCAACAATGGGAGTAAGTAGTTATTTTTACTAAAATTATTGACTGCACGAGAAAGAAAGATGATAATTGCGTGATGAATTTGGGTAATTTTATAACAGGAGGATTGTTGTTCTTAAGTATTTACCACAACATCACGACAACATGGCTGGCTCTGGAGAAGAATATATGATCGCTCGCCGCAAACAACTAGAGCGGCGCAAAAAATTGCTAACTTGGATATCTATCGTATCTTTTGTAGGCTCCACAGGATTTGCAGCTGTTTCTGCAGTGGTAGAAGCAATTAAAAATCCATCGCCACCTCAAGTAGTGTCTGCAAGACCTTCTTTGCAACAACAAGCACAGGGATTTGAGTCAGTGTTACAACGAGAACCAGAAAATAAAGTGGCTTTAGAGGGGTTGGTAAAAATACGCCTGCAGCTGCAGGATGCCAAGGGTGCGATCGCTCCTTTGGAAAAATTGGTGAAACTATATCCTGAAAGAGAAGACTACAAAATCCAATTGGAACAACTAAAAAAACAGGTAGAAAACTCTAGGAACACAGGCAATAACGCAAATAAGCAAGAAAAGTTTCGTTAGGTTCAGTTCAGCTATAAATTTCACAATAACACAGCGTATAAATTATGTCAGTCAAAATAGATATTTTAATTCCAGCAGTTAATAATTCATATTTTACTTGTGCTCTCATCAAAAGTATAAAGAATACCACAAAAATTCCTTTTAACATAATATATATTGATAACGGTAGTGAAGCTAGCGAATTTAACAACGTACTTATATCTCTACAAGATATAAATCATTTAATTATTAGGAATCATCAGAATTTAGGCTTCGTAAAAGCAATTAACCAAGGCTTAAAGTTAAGCACAGCTGAATATATTTGTTTTCAAAATAATGATACCTTAGTATTTGAAAATTGTTTTGAAAGATTAATAAAACATCTCGATAATCTTCCCAATGTTGGAATTATCTCTCCTATTGCTTCTGAAGGAGGAGGTAAACAAGGAATTGAAATTCTTAAATCTCGCTGGTCTTGGTTAGACAAAGAAATAAGTAGAATAGACCTTTGTAGATCATCTCATGCAGATATTAATAATTTTTTATATCAGCGTTTTCAAAATCAAGCAACAGAGGTTAATACTTCACTTGCTTTTTTTTCTGTTGTTATGAGTCGCAGAACTTTCGAAAGAATAGGATACTTGGATGAAAGATACGGACTGGGACTGTATGAAGATGATGACTATTGTCAAAGAATAGTGTCTGCAGGTTTAAAACTATATATTGCTTGAGATGTATATGTATGGCACTTAGCAAGTACTACATTTAAATCAATATATTCAGATAACAAAATAATGAACCTAATGATAGAAAATCAAAAAATATTTGAAGATAAGTGGATAAATGCTTAATTGTTCTTGTTGTTATTAAATGAACACAATTTTTTGAGGTATAAAAATGCTAACCGGTCGCTATGTTAATATAAGTATAGTTACTTATAATCGCTTAGAATTTACCAAGCAAGCAATTTCTTCTATTGTCAAGTATACAAGTTTTCCTTATGTTATTACTGTTGTCGATAACGGCAGTCAAGATGGAACTCAAGAATACCTTAAGAAACTTTTAGAAAAAGAAATAATAAAAAATCTCATCTTGTTAGAACAAAACATTGGTGTTGCTAAAGCTTCAAATATAGCTTGGTTACAAGAGCCAAAAGCACTTTATTATTTAAAATATGATAACGACATTGTTATTCAAAAAAATAATTGGCTTTCTGCACTAGTATCTGTTATCGATGCCATACCAGAAATAGGAGTGCTCGGCTATAATTTTGAACCAATAAGCTATCCACTGCAAGTTTTTAAAAATTATCGAATCCGAATTAAAGAAGAGGGAAATATTGGAGGTGCTTGCTTTTTAATTCCTAAGCGTACACGAGATATTTTAGGTTATTGGTGCGAAGATTATGGACTCTACGGATTTGAAGATGTTGATTATTGTTTCAGAGTAAAATTAGCAGGATTCCTAAATGCCTATATGGAAGATGAAGAAATCGGTATTCATTTACCTGCAGGAAAAGCTCCGATTATAGATGGTATAAATTGGCGTGCTAGTGATGGTATAGAAGAGGTTAAATACAAAGAATATCGTAATTTTAAAGATTTAGAACTTCAAAAAAACATTGTTAAGGGAATCGTAAGTAAGAATTTCAGTGAATATGGGAATAAAACACGACCATTATATATCAGCGCCAGTTTACCTGATTTATCAATAACTAGCAATTTTCAAGCAATAGATAATTGCCTCCCAAAAAAATACTTCGAACACACTAACAACGAAAACACTAACAAAATGAATTCAAAGATAATGCGTGTAGATTTAGGATGTGGAGTAAATAAACCAGATAATTTTATTGGAGTGGATATATATCCCGGATTGGGCGTAGATATTGTTGCCGATTTAAATAAAAAATTCCCATTTGAAGACAATACCATAGATGAAATAAGAGCACATGATATCATTGAACATTTACCAGATAAAATTCACACTATGAATGAAATCTGGAGAATTTGTAAGCCAGGTGCTAAGGTTGATATTCGTGTACCTTCAACTGACGGTAGAGGAGCTTTCCAAGATCCTACACATACTAGTTTTTGGAATATTAATTCTTTTTTATATTATTGTGTTGATTTTCCTCAGTACCTTGAACTTTGTAGGAGATATGGTTTTAAAGGTGCATTCAAAATTTTGAAACTTGAGCACGAAGAATCACCAGATAATGTCATTCACGTTAAAGCCGAGTTAAGTGCAGTTAAGTCAGAAACGCAAATTGCAAATTCAGAAAAATTAAAAACAATTACCTTGGAAAATTTTATTAAAAATGACATTAATGAACTTTTAATTAAGTTTTTAACTTATATCGAACAATACGAACAATATCCTAGTAACCGTGCTTGTTTAGCTAATATTCGCCAACTTCGCAATGAAATCGCTCAACAGTTACTGTGCTTATCAGTTAATGAACTTGAAAGTCTATATCATGAGGAATTACATAGGGTAATTAAAAGACTATTTAATAGTAGTATAAAAAATGAAATTTTAACAGATTCAGAAAAGAAAATTGTAGAAAAAGTATCACTAAATATTTTAGAAAAAGCTGGGCAGACAGAAGGGATTAATTACTTACTAACCTTTATGCTTTACTGTTCTGCTCATTATTTACCTTTGTATTATAAGATTGAACACATCCCTCAGTGGTTGCTTAATGATTATTTACAATATATGCTAGCATCTCCTTACTTCAGTCAAGTAGGAGAAGCTGATAAGTACTATTGCTATATGCAGCAATTTATAAATTATCTGCACAATTCCATCATTAATAATAAGAATTCAGAACTATGGCGGAAAGTGGCAGATCAATTTATTAGTATAGCAAATTTTATTCCATTATATTTTAATGGAGAAAACCTTAGAGATATATATGTTAAACGAGCAGATATTTTAGAACATGTTCTGCAAATAAAAAATTATGAAATAGATTTTGAATTTGACTATAAACCTGTCAATAGAAAAAAAATTAAACTTGGAATTCTTGCAGCTAGTTATACTCCATCCGCTGAAACTTTTGCTTCACTTCCTGTATATGAATACTTGAGTAGAGATTTTGATGTCATTTTATATTCTCTTAGTCAAACCAATCATCAACTCGAGTATTATTGCCAAAGTTGTGCAAACTCCTTTAAGTTACTCCCACAAGATTTATCAGAGCAGGTAAAGACTATTCGTGCTGATGATTTAGATATATTATTCATTTCTAGCAACGTGACAGCTGTAACTAATCAAATCTGTCTTTTATCTATGCACAGATTAGCCAGAATACAAATCACCAGCGGAGGTTCAGTTGTCACTACTGGAATGCGACATATAGATTATTACATTTCTGGTACACTAACCGATCCATCAGAAACTGCACAAGAACAGTATCGAGAAAAGTTAATAAAACTAGAAGGAAGTGCTCATTGTTTCAGTTATGGTCCTGAACAAGGAAAAAATCTTGTTAAAATTAAGCGAGAAAGTCTAGGAATCTCTAAAGATGCTGTTGTTTTTGTTTCTGGTGCGAATTTCTTCAAAATTATCCCAGAACTAATTAATACATGGGCAAAAATTATTGCAGCAGTACCAAATTCAGTTTTAGTACTTTTGCCATTTGGACCTAATTGGTCAGATGCTTACCCAAAACAAGCTTTTATTAATCACCTTAATTCTATGTTTTCAAAACATGGAATAGACATTAATCGTCTAATCGTTTTGGATCCTCAACCAGTACCAGATAGAGAGGAAGTCCAAGAATACTTCAAAATAGCTGATATCTATCTCGATTCATATCCATTTGCAGGAACAACTTCGCTAGTAGAACCACTACAAGTTAATTTGCCAGTAATAGTTAGAAAAGGAAATAGTTTCCGTTCTGCAATGGGTGCAGCAATGGTACAATCACTAAATATTCCTGATTTAGTTGCCAATAGTGAAGAGTCTTACATACAGCTTGCGATCGCTCTCGGGAAAAATCCAGAGTTGCGCCACCAAAAAAGGTTGCAAATTCAGGAAAAAATGCAGAGCAATCCTAGTTTTTTAGATAGTCGTTCCTACTCAGCTAAAGTTGAAAATGTATTCAAACAATTGTACATCAATTATATTGTAGACACTCTCAGCCAAAGTTTATACCTCAGAGAAATTAACTTTATCATCTTTCCCGATTGGAGTCAGCCAGAAGAATCACTAAGTTTGGAATTAGAACAAGTAATTAAAAAACTTGCATCTTATCTTCACAGTCAGCACATTACTTTATTGATAGAAGCCAGTAATACAGACGAAAATTATGCCGAACTATTATTATCTGCTATTAGCATGAACTTATTAATGGGAGATGATTTAGAAGTTAATGAAGAATTACAAATCTCCTTTGTCAGAAATTTAAGCGAAATACAGTGGCAAGCTTTGCTATCTAAAATTACAGCCAGAATTATTTTAGAGCCGGAAAATCAACAAGCATTAACAAGAATAAAAGCAGCAAATATTCCTGCATACGAACTAGAAAAGATTTGTGAGCAAAATGGCAATTTATTAACTGATTGCGAAGGTTTTATGAAAGAACAAACGGTGATAACTAATTAAGTTATTTCTGGAATATTTTTGACAACCAAATGAATCCAGGAGGTAATACCAAGCTAGAAGCGATCGCTTGTAATCTCCCGATTGTCACTCATATAAGTTCGTAGTAAGCACAAAGCATGCTTTCAAACTACAGGACTAAAGTCCTGACTACGAACTTTTTTCTAAATATATTTGCCACATTTGTTCGTAAGCTTTCTCCATCTCAAGAGTAAATTGCTTTCCATTCCACAATGGTGCTGTTTGCTTTGATTGTCTTAGTTTCCAAGAAATTTGCTGTCTTAAAGCAGTATCTTTCCCCAAACGCACACCCCACTCAATATATTCCTCATCTGTCCAAGCAATACCTTCCGTAATACCTGCATTTACCATCATGGCATAGCTGTTACGCGCTACAAATTGCTCACCAACTCTGGTTACCAAAGGAATACCCATCCACAATGTTTCTAAGGTAGTCGTGGCACCATTATATGGATAAGTATCTAAAACTACATCAGCAATGGCTAAATTAGCCCTATGGATAGCTTCCGAAGGATCCTGGGGTAAAAATCGTAATCTCGAGCAATCCACACCTTCTTCTTCAGCAATTTGATAGAAGAAGCGTTTAATTGATTCTCTCTCAGCTAATCCTTTGATGAGGAAATAGCTGTTAGGAACTTCTTTAAGTATTTTCATTTGCCATTTTGTTGTTTCCGGATGACGCTTATAGCCTCTTTGAGCGCTAAGATACACCACTGCATCACCAGGAATATCTAATTCATCTCGGCGTAATGTCGGTACAGCAACCTCAAATCCATCAACGGCGATATAAGTATGGGGTAATCTCCAAATTTTCTCCGTGTAGTAATCTTGTGCATTATCCGGCAAAACATAAGGATCGGCAATAAAGTAATCAATTGCAGGTATACCAGATGCATCCCAACCCAACCAAGTGACTTGAATTGGTGCTGGCTTTAGTGCCATTACTTCACTCGTAATATCTAAAGTAATACTATCCAGATCAATCAAAATATCAATTTCATCTTGATATATCTGCTCTGCTATTTCCCAGCCATTCATACCTAGTTTACGAACATTTCCACCCTGTCGCGCATACCAATCTTGAAGAAAATCATTTACTAGTTGGTAGTTGACAAAATATGTATAAATATCAAACTTTTCTCGATTATGATGTTTAAATACCCAACGAGCTAGCCAACCAACCGAATGACTTCTGAAAGCGTACGATACATAACCAATTTTTACTTTCTTATTAGTAGTAATCTTTCGACAATAGTTCTTTTCTTGTGATTGAGCTAAAGCTCTAACATCATTATTAAAAATTTCAGCTACTTGATTATGAATTAATCTAAAACTAGCAGGATCATCTTTAATATGAGGTATGGCGAAAGATGGTGTAAGTAATCGTAGAATTCTTCCCTCTTCTAAAGCAATTGGCTGAGCTTGGATAAATTGTTCAAATGTAGCTTCTAAGTTTTGACAAGTTTCACATATCTCTTGCCAATATCCTCCTGCTGACATTAAACCCCTTAAGAGTAAATGAAGTGCAAAAATTTTATCAGCTAAACCTTCAGAGAGTGAACAACATAACTTAGCCGTTTCTATTCCCTGAGAATAACAGTGAGCATCTTGATAAAAAATTGCTAGATGTCGCAAAACTTCTACATTGTCTGGTTCTAACTGCAAATATAGTTTCAGAAAAGATGCTGCTAATAAAGGTTGTCGGAGAGTATGACAGATTTTCATAGCAGCTGGTAGTAAAATACATAAAAATTTATTGTAATCGGGTAAGTGAGGTAAAGAAGCTTCTACTAACTTTAAAGTTGTTGGATGTAAGGGAAAAAGATTTAAAATTTTCTCTAAAAATCGTATTAGTAGGTCATCATTAATTTTGAACGTTTCCTGATTAGTTAAAATTTCTATTAATCGATATTTATGTAATTCATCCATGAACTCATAATTTTCTAGTTTGATAGAAAGTATGAGGATGCGAAGTAAGTTATTAATATCACTAGGATTAATCTCACGCATATGCTGACGAATTGTCCAAGCTAGAGAATATTCTCCTAGTGTTTCCCGTCTTTCTGCTTCTTTTTCTAAAACTTTTAGTAATTCATTTGTATACTCCTGTAATTTTTCTTCCTCTGCTTCAGTAATTGGCAGCATCCAAGTCATTTGCGCTTCTGCTTCTTGTCCTTGTAGAAGCAAGAGTAATCCTAAATGGCAATAATAGGAAGTTACATCCGGTTCTTGCGCTATTGCTTTTTCATAGAGATTTGCTGCTTGTGAGTAATGACCTTGAATCAAGTATTGTTCGGCTTGCTGCTGCCAATTAATTTTTATATCAGTAACCATAAATGTTCCTCCAACTGAAATAAAGTGGGCAGAGTTTTCTACCCACCTGGCTCATATAAATTGTTATAAAAAAAGGTTCTAACTCCCTTTTATTATTTAGCTAAACTGACGTAATTAGTTGGGCAGCTGGGCGTTCCATTAGTGAATCCAGCATCTTCTGTACCATCTGGACCACTATTAACTCTAGCAGTTGTAGCTTCACATAATACGGCAATAGTGGTGGCTTCACTTGTCGCTGCTTGCGTGGCTACACCTACACCACCAATGTATGCTTTGAGGGGAGCAGTGGCAAGCAACGGTTGGCCTTGGTTAGTAACAGTACTAGTACTAGAGGACTTAATAACGTATCTGTAATTTGTTGTTTGTGTGGCAATACCAAGACCTAAATTGCCAAAATTATTTTGATCTGCAAATTGGTTATTTTCCAAATAATAAGCCTGCTGAGCGCGGTTCATGGAACCTACATAAGTCTTGGCTTCAGATTGTTTGGCTTTGTTGGCTTGGTTTAAGAAAGAAGGCAAAGCAATTGCAGAGAGAATACCGATGATGATGATTACTACTAATAATTCAATGAGTGTGAAACCTTCATCATCCTTCTTTTTTTGGAGAATGGTCTGCAAAAATTTAGCTTGAAATTCGGTTTTCATAATTTATGTAACTCCTTGGGGTGGTGATTGCTTATTGAGTTCTAAATGTAACTTACCCACATCGGATAAATTTCATATCACCACTCCAAAAACTTTTCTTTGATGTTGGGTGAAGGGTAGAAAGAAGGCTGGAATAACTCTTGAATCGACGGGACTGGATAAGGAGATAACGTTATAAACGTTTTGTATTTAAGATTGCTCGTTGTGAATTATTCGCAAGTCGACTAGTTTATGAAAGGCTAAAGCTCTCCGAACTTGTTAGTAGTGACGGATTTATCGCTTCACCCTCGGTGAATGAGGGTTAAAGCCCTAACTACGAACTTTAATTGAACTTTAATTTTTAAGCTCGCATAATTATTCAAAATTTATAACTTAGTAGTTGTTGTGGCACTATCTAAAAATAAGGTTTGTTATTCTTCAGCAGGTTTTCAAGTCACGATATTTATCAATTTATCAATTTATCAAAAGGAGATTTATCTCATAGGTTTTTGAATAGGGAGAACTATCCAATGGCTGGCAAATTTTTCTAGTAATTCTGATGCTTGATTTGGGCTAGTGATTTTCTTGTTTAATGTGTAGAAGTCTTTTGTGGCTTGAGTATTCACATATTCGCAAGTTTATATGATGTTTGGCTCATTTTGGATAATTAAATGAGACAACAAAGATAAATTAAGGTTTTGAATGAGGGCTAAGGGCTAAGGCCATTTTTATGACCTGCGCCACAAATGTTGCTCTTTTGCTACCAAAAATTCAGCGATCGCTTCTTTTGCAAGGAACAATCGGTTAATTCTGTCTCTTGACTGAAAAGCATATTTTTTTTAATGATATACCCTAAGTATTTTTATAGGATATTTGTTTTCGCTATCAAACTCGCGTTTATAATATGGAATGATTGCTAGCTTCATCCACGCGTTTGAGTATGAAATTACAAAATAAAGAACGGCAGATGTAAGCTAGAAAGCAAAGGACACAGCAGAATTTATCAAGTTGAGCGTACAGTTGCTAGTCCTGTTGCCAGTATAGTTTATGCTATATTAAGCGTAGTCGTTATGAGTTTGGATAAGTTACCATGACCAACCCGACTGTAGAAAATGTGGTCATTATAGGTTCTGGTCCAGCTGGGTATACAGCAGCCATTTATGCGGGGCGAGCCAATCTGAAACCAGTTGTGTTTGAGGGTTTTCAAGCTGGGGGTTTACCTGGCGGACAGCTGATGACAACGACTGAAGTGGAGAATTTTCCTGGGTTTCCACAAGGAATTACAGGTCCGGAATTAATTGATCGGATGAAAGCTCAGGCGGAACGTTGGGGTGCGGAACTTTACACAGAAGACGTTGTGGAGGTTAACTTAAGGGAACGTCCATTTACAGTTCGCTCCCAGGAAAGGGAATTTAAGACCCACAGTTTAATTATTGCCACGGGTGCAACAGCAAAACGGTTGGGGCTACCATCTGAGGATAGGTTTTGGAGTCGGGGAATTTCTGCTTGTGCGATTTGCGATGGCGCGACGCCGATTTTTCACGGTGCGGAATTGGCTGTGGTAGGTGGTGGTGATTCTGCAGCAGAAGAAGCGATTTACCTGACCAAGTATGGGTCGAAAGTGAATTTACTGGTACGTTCTGATAAAATGCGAGCTTCCAAAGCTATGCAAGACAGGGTTTTCAGTAATTCCAAAATCCACGTCTACTGGAATACTGAACCTGTGGACGTTTTTGGTAACGGGCAAATGGAAGGAGTGAAAATCCGCAACAATAAAACAGGTGAAGAAGGTGAGTTGCGGGTGAAGGGACTGTTTTATGCGATTGGACACACTCCTAACACTTCTTTATTTAAGGGACAGATAGAATTAGACGAACTGGGTTATGTAGTTACCAAACCTGGTTCTCCTGAAACTAGCGTAGAGGGTGTTTTTGCCGCGGGTGACGTGCAAGATCGCGAGTATCGTCAAGCAATTACCGCTGCTGGAAGCGGCTGCATGGCTGCGATGTCAGCAGAACGTTGGTTATCCAGGAATGGTTTGATTCAAGAGTTCCATCAGGTTTTGCAAACTCCAGATAACGAGTTGCAGTCGCAGTTGAAGGAGAAAAGCACTTCTTCTGAAACGGAGTTTGACATTAACAAGACGCGCCATCAAGGAGCTTATGCTTTGAGAAAGCTTTTCCACGAAAGCGATCGCTTGTTGGTTGTTAAGTATGTTGCTCCTGGATGTGGTCCTTGCCATACTCTCAAGCCGATACTAGATAAGGTAGTGGATGAATTTGACGGCAAAATCCACTTTGTAGAAATAGATATCGACCAAGACCGAGATATTGCTGAGAATGCAGGTATTACAGGGACACCAACAGTTCAATTTTTCAAAAATAAAGAACTGTTAAAAGAGATTAAAGGCGTGAAACCTAAGAGCGAATACCGTCAATTAATAGAAAGCTATTTGTCATAGTAGTAGCAGTAGTGAGTTTTGAGTTTGAAGTTGACAAAATGTCTCCGAAAACTCAGAATTCATTACTTAATAACTTTTAGCTGCCTTTGAGTGTAATGAGCCTGATCAAACCCCAACTGTCAAAAAGATTTTTAATTTTTACTAAAAGTCCTACCCTTTCTCAAAAATTAATGCTTGCGGGGTTAGCCATCACCCTTTTTTTTATATTTCTAGCATTGTTCGCTCCTTTATTTGTGAATTGGGGATGGTTGCAAAACCCAATAGAATTGTTAAGTAATTTACCATTGCAGCCACCTTCAGCTCGGCATTGGTTCGGTACCGATAGCTTGGGTTATGACGTATTTTCGCGTACGATATTAGGTGCAAAAGCTGCCCTGCAAGTTGTCTTGCTAGCAACAGCTATGAGTATGGTGATTGGTGTACCATTGGGAATGGTCAGTGGCTACGTAGGTGGTAGATTAGATAAGGTACTGCTGTTTTTAATGGATAGCATTTACACCTTACCGGGCTTACTGCTTTCAGTGACCTTGGCGTTTGTAGTGGGACGGGGAATATTAAATGCTGCGATCGCCATTAGCATTGCCTACGTTCCTCAATACTACCGAGTAGTGCGCAATCACACTGTTAGCGTTAAAACAGAAGTTTACATTGAAGCAGCACAAGCGATCGGCGCTAATACTTGGCAAGTACTTTCTCGTTATTTATTTTTTAACGTTATTCAAAGCGTACCCGTACTTTTTACCCTTAACGCTGCCGATGCCATTCTCATTTTAGGTGGTTTGGGCTTTTTGGGGTTAGGACTTCCAGAAGAAGTACCAGAATGGGGACATGATTTAAAACAAGCCTTACCAGCACTATCTACTGGTATTTGGTGGACTACGCTGTTTCCTGGATTAGCAATGACATCGATGGTAGTGGGATTATCCCTGCTCGGTGAAGGATTAAATGAATTTGTCAATCCACGCCTGCGGCGAGAAAATAGAATTCGCAAATAACTTAGAAGAAATTTCTTTGAACTGGCTATTTTCATTGCACAATACTCAGGTACAAACACAAGAAAGGGCTATTGAGTAAGTAGGTGTAGTTAGCGATCTTGCTATTTTTGTAATGAGCAATTGATTGCTGTTGAGAGTCTGCTTTTGCCCTAACTTATGAATTTGCTTTCAGGGCTAAACTTTGAGTAGGAACTATAATTGCATCCTAGTTCTTCAGAATTTGATTTGCTAGTCTATTAGTTGTTGTCGCTTACTAAAGACGATTGTGTGAGAGATAATCTTTCCTTAGTTGTTGCTGCTGCTGGTGGTTTTATGCTTTCTATTGCCCTTGCAGGCATTTTACGAGGTACGCCAGTACCATCTTGGCAGACGCCAGCAAATTTACGTACATATACAGCAAATTATGTAGTGCATATTTCCGGTGAAAGCAATGAGGTTAAAAGGGATAGAATCAAAGCTAGTTGAGCAAAAAAAGGACAAGAACTGTAGCGCAGTGAAATTTTAAACGTTACTAATGAGACAAGTTTGGTGACACCAGAAGTAATTGGTATTGACTTGGGGGGAACAGCGATAAAGTTGGGGCGCTTTACAGTAGATGGCACTTGCCGAAAGTCTTTAACTGTAGCAACTCCCCAACCTGCGACTCCAGAAGCAGTGATAGTAGCGATGGTGGATGCGATCGCCCAGCTCGATCCGACAAATCAAGCTCTTGCTATTGGTGTGGGGACACCTGGTCCTCCAGATCTAGCTGGACGTATTGCTAAACTGGCTATTAATCTACCAGGATGGAATGACGTCCCCCTTGCTGATGCTTTGGAAGCAAAAATTGGCAAACCAACGGTTGTCGCCAATGATGCTAATTGTGCAGGTTTGGGAGAAGCTTGGTTAGGGGCTGGCCGCCATTTTCAAAATTTTATCATGTTAACTTTAGGAACGGGTGTAGGCGGCGCAATTATTCTGGATGGAAAATTATTTGTGGGACATTACGGAGCAGCATCAGAGTTAGGTTTAATTACATTCAACCCCGAGGGTCCAACGTGTAATAGCGGTAATCAAGGCTCTTTAGAACAATATATCTCAGCAACAGCAATTCGCCGCCGTACCGGTAAAGAACCTGCACAACTTTTTGCTCTAGCTAAAGCAGGAGACCCTCAAGCAATAGCATTTTGGCAAGAATACGGTAGAGATTTGGGTATTGGTTTGACCAGCTTGATTTATGTTTTAACACCAGAGGCGATCGTTATTGGCGGCGGTGTTAGTGCTAGCGCTGAATTTTTTTTACCAACAGCACAAGCAGAAATTGAGAAGCGAGTCAAGCCAACATCTCGTGTTGGTTTAAAACTGTTGAGAGCTGAGTTGGGCAATTGCGCCGGTATGTTAGGTGCAGCAAAATTGGCATGGCAAAAAGTGAGTTGAACACACAGCTAGCTAGCTAGCTGGGTCTGGCTTAAGTATTTGCTCTTTGTAGTTCCTATATTCTGTAACTGTCCTAAATATTGGATATACATAAGCATATTTAAGCATATTTAGGTATATTTATAGCAGGAAAGAAGCATGCTTTTCGAGGACAAGTAATTTGTCGGTTTCAAGCCAGCAGTCGGATTTGAACCGACGACCTTCCGATTACAAGTCGGATGCACTACCGCTGTGCTATGCTGGCAGAAGTTAAGAATTGTTCCGGAAATATCGCACTGAAAAATAATTATAACACGAGCGAGGTGATTGTAAACAACAAAGAGCAAAAATATATAAACTCCAGAAGTGTTGATGATTTTGGAATTGTTGATTTCCCAAGCTGTAGCTAAAAATGCAAAAAAAAGATGATTTTTATCATTTATTAATTTTATTCTCGATCTGAAGGTTGCAAAAGTTACTTTTTGTGGGGTAAGTTATCTACACTTCCTTGTCAGGACTATCACCTTCAAAAAGCGATCGCTTTTTGAGCAATGAATTGCTCACTACTAAAACGCTAAAAACTAAAGATATCACTTTTATTTACCAATTAGAAGCATGGCAGCGTTGAGCGGACGAGATTTATTAAGTCTGGCGGATCTTAATTCTCAGGAGGTTCAACAACTCCTGCAAATGGCAACTCAGTTAAAATCTCGACAGTTAGAATTGCGGTGTAATAAAGTATTGGGGCTACTGTTTTCCAAAGCTTCGACTCGAACGCGGGTAAGTTTTTCCGTAGCGATGTACCAACTAGGGGGACAGGTAATAGATCTGAATCCTCATGTTACCCAAGTTAGTCGTGGTGAACCTGTACAAGACACAGCAAGGGTTTTGGATAGATACTTGGATATTTTAGCAATTCGCACTTTCGCCCAGGAAGAATTAGAAATTTTTGCCAATTATGCCAAAATTCCCGTAATAAATGCTCTTACTGATTTGGAGCATCCTTGTCAAGTGTTAGCAGATTTATTGACAATTCAAGAAAACTTTGGCAGTTTGGCGAAATTAACTTTGAGTTATGTTGGCGATGGAAATAACGTTGCTAACTCCCTGCTACTGGGTTGTGCTTTAGTGGGAATGAATATCAGAATTGCTACACCCAAAGGATTTGAACCAAACGCAGCAATTATTGCCAAAGCGCAAGCACTCGCTGACGATCGAACCCAAATTCTCATCACCGGCGATCCAGAAATAGCAACTAAGGGTGCCAACATACTTTATACTGACGTTTGGGCAAGTATGGGGCAAGAAGCACAAGCAAGCGATCGCATGCCAATTTTTCAACCCTATCAAATCAACGAGCACTTGTTGAGCCTTGCCGACCCAGAAGCGATTGTTTTACACTGTCTACCAGCCCATCGTGGAGAAGAAATTACTGACGATGTTATTGAAGGTTCCCACTCCCGTGTTTGGGACCAAGCAGAAAATCGCATGCACGTTCAAAAAGCATTACTCGCTAGCATTTTAGGAGCAGAATAAAACTTGCATGCGTACGCCTCACCCGGGATTATTTTATTTATTCATATTTATTCAAAAGAATTTTTTTATAACTTTTAAATTTCTACTTTCCATAGGGAAATTTTTGTAGTACTAATGTTCTAGGGACATTTATATTTATTTCCCTACTAAAGATATGGAAAAACTAACAGAAGCACAAAGAGAACTTTACGAATGGTTGGCAGAATATATACGAGAACATCAACACTCACCTTCCATTCGCCAGATGATGCAAGCGATGAATTTAAAATCGCCAGCGCCAATTCAAAGTCGATTGGAACATTTACGAGCTAAGGGGTATATCGAATGGAGTGAAGGGAAAGCGCGCACGATTAGAATATTGCGTTCCTTAAAACAAGGCATACCAATTTTGGGTACAATAGCTGCCGGCGGCTTAATAGAACCATTTAGCGATACCGTCGAACATCTGGACTTTTCAAACTTTTCCCTTCCTTCCCAAACCTATGCATTGCGGGTAGCAGGCGACAGCATGATCGAGGATTATATTGTCGATGGAGATTTAGTGTTGTTGCGTCCGGTACCGGAACCAGATCATCTCAAAAATGGCACAATTGTTGCTGCCAGAGTTGATGGATACGGTACAACATTAAAACGATTTTATCGTCAAGGCGATCGCGTTACTCTCAAACCTGCTAACCCCAATTACGACCCCATCGAAGTACCCGCCACCCAAGTACAAGTACAAGGTTCCCTGATTGCTGTCTGGCGCAGTTACAACTAGGGAATGGAGAATGGGGAGTAGAGCTAAGAGTGGGGAAACATTCGAGCCAAGAAAAGAAGGGATATTGGTGAAACTAAACCTACTGCTGTTGTCTTTTCCTTTCCAACTCTTATTCCATTCCCCACTCACCAATCCCTGTTAAGATCCACCAGAATGCATCTTACCGAGTATAGAGTTCAACAACTACCTAGTCTCCAAAAGCAAGTTGCTGCTAGCGAGAAGCTCCCACAACGCTACTACCTCTTAGCACGCGCAGGTGAGAGTAAAGGGAGCTATCAAACCAACGAACCACTACCGGGATGTCCGCAGATGCCAAAATCCCTATATCTGCGACCGTATCAGCGCCAAGCGATTGAAAATTGGTTTGCCAACAACGGTAGAGGTACTTTGAAAATGGCAACAGGTAGCGGCAAGACAATTACGGCACTCTCGATAACCTGCCAATTGTATCAGAAAATTCAATTGCAAGCTTTACTAGTCGTGTGTCCCTACCGCCATCTTGTCACTCAGTGGGCGCGAGAATGTGAAAAATTTAATTTGCAACCCCTGTTAGCTTTTGACAATTTTCGCACCTGGCAAAGCCAACTTTCCAACCAACTTTATCATGTCGTTTCTCGTTCACAACCATTTTTGACAGTTATCACTACCAACTCTACTTTAATTAGTGAAAAATTCCAATCTCAACTGAAATTTTTTCCGGAAAAAACTTTAATTATTGGTGATGAAGCTCATAATTTAGGTGCACCAAAGTTAGAAGAAAGTTTACCGCGCAACATTGGTTTGCGACTGGCATTATCTGCCACACCAGAAAGATATTTTGACGAAGCAGGAACTCAATCATTATATAATTACTTCGGTCCGGTTCTGCCACCAGAATTAACTTTAAAAGATGCGATCGCTCAAGGGGCCTTGGTTCATTATCTTTACTACCCAATTTTAGTAGAACTAACCGAAACTGAAAGTCTTGCTTATGCCAAATTAACTCAAAAAATTGGACGTCAGCTGCTGTATCGAGAGCAAGAAAACTTAGAAGAAAGTGATTGGGAAAATTGCGAAGACTTAAAGCCTTTATTAATGCAAAGAGCAAGGTTGGTGGGAGCAGCAGAAAATAAATTAAACGCCTTGCGAAAATTAATGGCAAATCGTCGCCACACAACTCATACACTTTTTTATTGTAGCGACGGTGCTTACCAAGCAGGACAGCGCTCTAGCTTGCATCAACTCAAAGCTGTTGCCAAAATTTTAGGAGTAGAATTAAATTACAGAATAAGCACCTATACAGCCCAAACATCCCTACAAGAACGGGAAGTTTTGCGCCGTCAATTTGAAAGTGGTGAACTGCAAGGGTTGGTAGCAATTCGCTGCTTGGATGAAGGTGTAGATATCCCGTCAATTCAAACAGCTGTCATCTTAGCAAGCTCTGGTAATCCTCGCCAATTTATTCAGCGACGCGGACGAGTTTTGCGTCCCCATCCAGGTAAAGAACGCGCCACGATCTTTGATATGATTGTTTTACCCCCCCGTTTAGATAGAAAAACTTTAGAAGTAGAACGTAATTTGTTAAAAAAAGAATTGCGGCGTTTTGTAGAATTTGCCGATTTGGCTGACAATGTTGGTGAAGCAAGAATCAAGTTGCTTGATTTACAAAAGCGATACGGGTTATTAGATATTTAATGACATTATCGTTTGCATTTCTAAGCATCTGTGATTAAATATATAATATCATCAAAAGTAATTAATTTATAGTTAGCGAACGCTACCAAAATCAAGTAGAAAAATCAATAAAAAATGAATGATAACGTCCAAGAACCGATACTTACTGCTCCACCAGAAGTACGGCAAATTATAGAACGAGTATGCAAATTAGAAAAAATGAGGCTAGATAAAAAAATAAATAGCCACATCAACGATGATATTTTGAGGATTGTGAAGGAAGCAGTACAATGAAGCTGACTGCGATTAAGCTTTGCAACTTTCGCTCTTTTTATGGAAAAACACCAGAAATAGCCTTAGCTCACGCTAGCGATCGCAACACGACAATTATTTATGGTAACAACGGTGCGGGTAAAACCAGTCTCCTCAACGCCTTTACGTGGGTGCTGTATGAGAAATTTACTGCTGCTTTTTCCGCCACTGAACAACTAGTAAACAAACGCGCTCTAGCAGAAGCAAAAATCGGACAACCAGTAGAATGTTGGGTAGAGATAGCTTGGGAGCACGACAATATACGATACCGATTAAAACGCGAATTTAGAGTTTATAAAAATGAAGATGACGTTACTACTGGAGAAACAAAATTATATTTGCAGTTTGCAGGAGATGATGGTAAATGGCATTTACCAGATCAAAAGCCGGAAGATATAATTAATCAAATTTTACCCGCCAGTTTACACCAATACTTTTTCTTTGATGGCGAACGTATCGAAGCAATTGTTCGTTCTGATAAGAAAACAGAAATAGCAGAAGCTACAAAAATATTCTTGGGTGTAGAGGTAATAAACCGTTCTATTAACCATTTAAAAGAAGCAAAGAAAAGTTTAGAAAATGAGTTGAAGCTGATTGGCAATTCTGAAGTAAAACAGCTTCTAGAACAGCAGATAAAAATTGAAAATGATATTGAGTATCTTCAGAAGCGACAGCAAGAAATCAGTCAAGAACTAGAGCATCAACAAACTTTAAAAAAAGAAACAAGCCAACGTTTGCAAGAGCTCAGTGCTGCTAAGGAATTAGAAGAAAAACGACAGAATCTAGAAAAACAAAAAAAATCCTGCCAAGATAATCTCAAACAGGCAAAAGAAACATTGAAAAAAATAATTTCCTCACGCGGCTATACAATATTACTTTCAGAAATTACAACAGATTTTAGAAAAATTCTCAATGATTTGAAGCAAACAGGGCAACTATACTACGGAATTTCTAAAGAATTTATCAGTGATTTATTACAATCCCAACGTTGCATCTGCGGTACGGAATTACAGGAGGGGAAAGAATCCTGGGAAAATATCAAAAAATTATTGCAAAAAGTAGGTTCTTCAGTAGTAGAAGAAACAGCAATTCGTATGAGTGCTCAAGTAGATGAAATTGACAAGCGAGCGACAAATTTTTGGGGAGAAGTTGATAGGGAACAAGCAAAAATTTACGAACTGAGACAAACAATTAGTCAAATTGAGACAGAGATAGATGACATTCAATACAGATTGCGAACCGATGCTAATGAAGAAATTAGCAGCTTGCAAAAACGTTTGGATGAAATAGAGGAGAAAATTACAGAATTAACTTTGGATCGAGGTAGAAACGAGCAGCGAAACTCACATTTGAAAACAGAATTGGAAAATTTAAACAAGCAGATTGCTAAACAGAAACTAAATGAAGAAAAACAAGCACTTGCACAGCGCCGCATACTTGCAACCCAAGATGCAATGGACAGGTTAGCAGAAGTTAGAAATCGACAACAAAAGCAATTTCGCCTGCAACTAGAAAAGCGGATACAAGAGATATTCGCAGAAATTTCATTTACACCTTATATTCCCAAAATTAGTGATAAGTACGAACTAACCTTGGTTGAAAATACCACAGGTATAGAATCACCTGTTGCTGCTTCTACAGGCGAAAATCAAATTCTCAGTTTATCTTTTATTGCTAGCATTATCGATAAAGTTCGAGAGTGGAGCGATCGCAAGAATATTTTGATGATTCCCGATAGCAGCACCTTCCCGATAGTGATGGATTCACCTTTTGGTAGTCTAGACGAACAATATCGGCGACAAATTGCCAAAATAATTCCTAAATTAGCAAACCAACTAGTTGTGATGGTAACCAAAACCCAGTGGCGAGGTGAAGTAGAAGCAGAGATAGCCAACAAAATTGGTAAGCAATACGTGCTAACTTACTATTCCTCCAAACCTGACTGCGAGCAAGATTATCTCGAGTTAGCGAAAGATAGATATCCTTTGGTAAAGCAAAGTCCTAATGAGTTTGAGTACACAGAAATTATCGAGGTTAATTAGCAGTTAAAAATGGGATGCATCGCTATCAAAAGGTCGCAGTCGAGGATTCATTGCTCGCTCGCTGTAAAGTGTTTAGCACTAAAGTGCTGATTGCGAACTGTTTCGCGTAGAATTCCAGATATAGTGTTATAATTTTGACTATTATTAAGCGGAGATACTGAAGATAGGGATGTTGGCAAATCGTTCTCCGTTCGTCATAAGTAGTAAGTTAAATATTTACAATGATTAAGCGCATAACCACCTGGTTAGAAATTCATGCTAGTACTCCTGCATACAGTGGCTGGGTGTTGGTGGGAGTTGCTGTGTGTTTTTTTGGTGCTGGTATAAATACGATGGCTGGCTGGCTGTACGTTCTCAGTGGTGTTGGTTTTGCTTTACTGAGTGTAGCAGCAATTTTACCGCCACGATCGCTCCAAGGTTTAATTGTGAAACGCCATCCCATCGAACCAGTTATCGCCGGAGACGATTTGACGGTACAAATAGAAATTATCAATCCTAAAAAACAAGATGTAATACTACTGCAAATTACAGATTTACTATCTTTTGTGTTAGGTAAACCGCAAAAACAAGCAATAGAAATTATTCCAGCCCAAAAAAGTTACCATTGGATATACTATCAACCAACCGTACGCCGGGGAGTGTACCGTTGGCAAACAGTGGAACTTGCTAGCGGTGCGCCTTTGGGATTGTTCTGGTGTCGTCGCCAACATCACTGTACAGCTACAGCAGTTGTTTATCCTGTAGTGCTACCGTTGACAGATTGCCCTCTCATCGACGAAATTGGTCGGGAAAATAGCCTCAGAGCCGACCTTTCCTGCAGTAGACCTTTACAAACAGCAAACGAAGCACTGGTGCGATCGCTACGTCCTTATCGCCTGGGCGATCCCATACGCTTGATTCACTGGCGTACCAGCGCCCGTTATGGACAGTTGCGGTTGCGAGAGTTAGAAATGATGAGCGGTGGTCAAGATACGATTATCGCCCTTGACAGTGCGGCCAGTTGGCAAGAAGAAAATTTCGAACAGGCAGTAATTACCGCTGCTTCCCTATATTTTTACGCACAACGGCAACAGATACAAGTACAACTGTGGACAGCATCCACAGGTTTAGTCAGAGGTCAGCGTGCAGTTTTGGAGACCTTAGCAAAAACCAATGCCAACGAAGATATCACAAATGAATGCCCTCAACGCTATCCTTTAATTTGGCTGACCGAGAATCCCCTAACGCTGGCCTTTCTTCCTCAAGGTAGTCGATGGGTATTGTGGCCAAGTACAAAAGCTTCCTCAGAAAAAGTAATAGTAAATCAAAATCAACGGGGAGTTGTACTGCAGCCACATCAACCACTGCAGTCGCAGCTACAACAAACTTTAACAACTCAATTCGTGCCAATGTAGTGTATAGTTAGCTTGGCAGTTACTGTCAAATCGGCGATCGCCCCCATTTGGTCATAGCTTGGTAAGGCTGCGGTACAATGCAAAGAAGTGTGTAAATTATGAGTAGCCGGCCCTATGATCTCACACGAGGAAAACACAAAATCCAGCGAAAAAAGTTTAGAAGCGATGCGGCATTTTTCCGAACAGTATGCCAAACGCACCGGAACCTACTTTTGTTCCGATCTTTCTGTCACCGCAGTGGTAATTGAAGGACTTGCCAAGCACAAAGATGAACTCGGAGCTCCTTTATGTCCCTGTCGTCACTACGAAGACAAAGAAGCTGAAGTGAACGCTGCTTTTTGGAACTGTCCCTGCGTACCGATGCGGGAGCGCAAAGAGTGCCACTGCATGCTATTTTTAACTCCAGATAACGAATTTGCTGGTGATAAACAAGAAATTTCCTTAGAAACTATTAAACAAGTACGAGATAGTATGGTATAAGAAACGCAAGGCTGGCTGCAAGCTTTTGGCTTGCGCCTCACCTGCGTGCAACTGGCCTCGGCCAAGCAAGGATTGTTATGAGCCAAACTCTACCTCAGCAATTTTGGCAAGCCATAGATCAATTCAACGCTGGGGAATTTTATGCCTGTCACGATACACTAGAAGCTCTGTGGATAGAAGCAACAGAGCCAGAAAAAACATTCTATCAAGGAATTTTACAAATTGCCGTAGCATTGTATCATTTGGATAACCGTAACTGGCGAGGTGCGACAATCTTACTAGGAGAAGGTAATAATCGCTTGCGACGTTACGCACCAGTTTTCCGCGGTATTGATGTAGATCGATTATTGCATCAAAGCAACGAATTATTGAAAAGATTGCAAAAAGCACAACCAAATCATGGGGAAAAAGATCGAAACTTGTCCCTTCCTAAAATTCAGCGGGTACACGAGTAAGCAAAGCGGAGAAATAATATAAAAACTTCTATACTGAAAGTGAAGTTAGCAACAGATAAGATTATCTGGATAAAAAGTGCACGGCAACGCCTCCCAACTAAGGATTGCTAACACCACAACATAGTATTTCACCTACTACGACTTTCGCACTTTTTGCCAGGGTTGTGAAACCTACGACTAACTCAAGCGTCAATACTTTCCGTAAGTAGGTACGCTGAAAAAATCCAGCTTGGAAACCTTGTGTCTGGAACAGTTACTGGAAATATTTAAAATACAAACTAAAATCTTGTTAAATTTGATAATTGCTATGAAGCCTTTTTATCAACTATTATCTGTGCCAATTTGTTGGATACGTCGCCTGGGATGGACAGTGATGCTCCCAGCTACTTTCGTAGGAGCGATCGCCTTTTCTCCCCCCGGTCAGCAATTATTGCCAAGCGCCACTGCACAAAACTCCAGTCAAAATCGTCCCTTGACTATTCGTTCTGATGTGCAAGAGTATAACGCCAAAACTCAAGTAGTAACAGCTCGCGGTAACGTACAGCTGCTCTATCCAGCTCGCCAAATTCAAGCAACAGCTGCTCAAGCTCAATACTTCAGTAAAGAACGCCGCATAGTTTTGAGCGGTAACGTATATATCTTGCAACAGGGAGGAAATAGCATCCGGGGTGAAACCGTCACCTACCTCATAGACGAAGGGCGATTTGTCGCTCAACCCAAAAGCGGTCGCCAGGTAGAATCGGTATACATTATCAACGACAATCAACTTAATCAAGCAACAGCACCAGCTGCTCCCCAACCAGGAACTTTTCAGCGCTCTAATTGAGAATGACACTGATATATCTTACTAGTGCCTCTTGGTTTTTATTAATTAGTGGTTAAGAGTGGATATAAAAATCATCTAGCCACTAAGAACTAATAAAAACGCACAGAGTACATCCAACAAAGGGTGCAAAAAGTGAAAATAGTCTTAGAAAATATTCATAAAACCTACGGTAAACGTACAGTTGTCAATCGCGTTAACTTGTCGGTTGCGCAAGGAGAAATTGTCGGTCTGCTCGGTCCCAACGGAGCTGGAAAAACCACAACTTTCTACATTGCCACAGGTTTAGAAAAACCAGATCGGGGAACCGTGTGGTTAGATCGAAAAGATATTACAAATTTACCAATGCACAAAAGGGCGCGACTAGGTATTGGTTATTTAGCACAGGAAGCTAGTGTTTTTCGTCAATTATCAGTACGGGATAACATTCTTTTAGTTCTAGAGCAAACTAATGTACCGCGTTGGGAATGGTCAAAACGACTAGAAACCTTATTGCGAGAATTTGGTTTGGAAAAATTGGCTAAAAGTAAAGGAATTCAACTGTCGGGAGGTGAACGACGCAGAACAGAATTAGCAAGAGCATTAGCAGCGGGTAGGGAAGGACCAAAATTTTTACTTTTGGACGAACCATTTGCAGGAGTAGATCCTATTGCAGTTTCAGAAATTCAAGATTTAATCGAACGATTGCGCGATCGCCATATGGGAATTTTAATCACAGACCACAACGTGCGCGAAACTCTTGCAATCACAGATCGTTCCTACATCATGCGCGAAGGACAAATCCTCGCTTCTGGTAATACGAAAGAACTCTATAACAATCCCCTGGTGCGCCAATACTACTTGGGCGATAATTTCCGAGTTTAGAAAATTTTTTGGTTAATAACACAAACACTGACCTATGATTAATGGCAAGAAGTAACTCATGGCTGCGTACAAATCGTTCTATACTCTGAATTCGCTGCTGCCATTTTCAATTATGGATCGCTACTTAGCCAGCGAATTACTGCCAACTTTTTTGTTTGGCGTTGGAGCTTTTTCATCTATTGGCGTCACCATCGACTCGGTATTTGACTTGGTCAGGAAAATAGTAGAATCAGGACTGCCAATAGGTGTTGCTTTCAAAGTTTTCTTATTAAAATTCCCCAATTTTATCGTTCTGGCCTTTCCCATGGCCACGCTGCTATCTACACTAATGACTTACAGTCGCCTGTCTAGTGAAAGCGAGTTGATCGCTTTGCGCGGTTGTGGAGTCAGCGTTTATCGCATGGTTCTAACTGCTGTAGTAATGAGCTTTTTAGTCACGGGAATGACATTTATTTTTAACGAACAAATTGCACCAGCAGCCAATTACCAAGCATCCGTGACTCTAGACAGAGCTTTCAAGTCTGATAAACCAACATTCAAACAGGAAAACATTTTTTATCCTGAATATCGCTACATAGAGCAAAAGGATGGTAGCAAAGAAAAGATTTTGTCACGCTTGTTTTATGCCGATAAATTTGATGGTAAATTGATGAAAGGCTTGACTATTATCGACCGTTCTCAAAAAGGTCTCAACCAAATTGTTGTGGCAGAATCAGCTCAATGGAATCCATCTCAAAACGTCTGGGACTTTTACAACGGTACTATCTATTTAGTTGCCCCCGATCGCTCTTATCGCAACATTTTACGTTTTGAAAAACAACAGCTGCAACTACCCCGCACAGCTTTGGATATGGCGCAAAGAAGTCGTGACTACGGGGAAATGAACATTGCTCAGTCACTAGAACAATTGGAACTAGAACGTCTAGGTGGTGACGAGCAGAAAATTCGCAAACTGGAAGTGCGGATTCAGCAAAAAATCTCCTTACCCTTTGTCTGCGTGGTTTTTGGTTTAGTCGGTTCCGCCATGGGAACCATACCCCAGCGCACCGGACGAGCTACTAGCTTTGGAGTTAGCGTCATTATTATATTTACATACTATTTATTCTACTTTATTACCGGCGCCCTAGCACAAGCAGAAATCCTGTCTCCATTTCTAGGAGCTTGGTTGCCTAACTTTGTGTTTTTGGGAATAGGTATATTTTTGTTGAGGCGAGTAGCAAATTAATATTTCCAGTCTCCGCCTGTAGGGAAAAGAAAAGTTAAAATTACAACAGATAGTTAAGTATAAAAACTAAGTCTCCTGTGTCTTTTCGTTCCGGAAGCATGCCGGGAATAATGGTTATATATGTCACATCGTCCTTTCCTTCCTCCTTATTTACACAACCTCCAACCAAAATTGTGGAATTTGGCTCGACCTAGCTTTTGGGGAACAGCAATTTTTTTATCTGTAGTAGGGTTTGCGATCGGAGAAGACCGGACACACCCAGACTTTTTTCGTTCGCAACCAAAACAGGAACAAAAAAGCGCCGATTCCTCTCTTTCCTTAGAAGACCGAGCGATCGCTGCAGATATTGATAACTTGCCAGTATTGTTTTATGACTTCGAACATACAGATAAAACTTCAACTGCAGATACCTTTGCCAACAAAAGTAGCAGAATAGATAACAAAGGTAGATCGGAGGAACTCGGCAATACTAATTCCAATTTAGGCTCGAATTCAGCTATTCCTTTTGGAGGCGTTGCTCCAGAAAAAAATCCGTTCGTACTACAAGCAGAAAATTTATTGCAAATGAAAAATTGGTCCGGCGATCGCGCTATAAATCAAAGTCCGCCTTTATTACCTGCTTTGACCCAACCACCACAAAGCGCTTTGCAAACAGCACTTGATACTGTTGCAAACACCACCAGCACCACTTCTACAGATTCCTTAGGGCGTTCGCGAAGCGTACCGGATGGCATATCGCAACCCGCACCTAATCTTGCTTTCTCAGCAACTGCTGGGTCGACAGGACAAGCAAGTGTCTCCGTTACCAACAACACTAATCCTACTGCGATCGCGGCAACAAACCAACCCTTATCCAATTTCATACCTGCGACTGCTACACCCGAAACCAAAAGTTCCGAGCAATAATCTTACCAAAGCAAGTTAGAATATCTGGATCGATCAAATTCGTCAAATCTTCACATATCCCCAGTCCAGTCTACCTCTTCCAAAAATACGAATGGGAATACTGGAAGTAAAGAGATTGAGCCAAATGGTTGCCTATGAGCGAAATACCTCCTATTTCCAAAACTTGTGTTTGTTGCCACATCAAACGTTGCTGCACTGAGGAAGCAGGTAGACTCTTGATTTGGTTTCCCGTTCTCCACACCCTCAAAAAAACTACTTCTTATTTGCAGCGGTACGCTGTTGAATATGAACTGATGCACGAGCGACTGGGTTTGAGTTTAAATTGTAAACTCGGACAGGCTCAAGAATTTGCTCGCAACCTAGCTCAACAACTAACACCCAGAGAATTAAAAGAAACACAAGTTCTTTTTATTCGAGGTGCAGTACAACCACAACTACAAGACTTTAGTGATATTGCTTCGTTGCAACGTTTTATTAAGTTCAGTCAGTCTGACTGGCTAATTGAAATGCTGGAAACACAAAGATTCACTACTTTTTTTCAACCGATTGTCTCTATTCGAGACACATCCCAGATTTACGGATACGAATCTTTGTTGCGAGGCCTAGACAAACAAGGCAATTTAGTGCTACCAGGACCGATTATCGAATTAGCCATCGAAATAGGACTACTACCACAACTAGACCGAATAGCTCGCCTCAGCGCGATCGCTCACTTCAGTAATTATAAAGTCAGCAGCCATATCTTTATCAATTTTGCACCCACAGCACTTTACGATCCCGTTTCTTGCTTGCGCAGCACTGTAGAAGCGATCGACCGCGCCGGAATTTCCCACGAACAGGTAATTTTTGAAGTGATAGAATCAGATAACGCTCAGGATATAGACCATCTCAACGAAGTACTGAAATATTACCGAGATGCAGGTTTTTTAGTAGCCCTCGACGACCTTGGTTCTGGCTATTCTGGATTGAACTTGCTGCACCAGCTGCGTCCGGACTTTGTGAAATTAGATATGGGATTGATCCGAGACGTGCATAAAGACCATTACAAAGCCTCAATTACTGAAAAACTTTTAGAAATTGCTCAAAAGTTAGAAATCAAAACAGTTGCAGAAGGAATTGAGTGCATTGAAGAACTGAACTGGTTGCAACAACGAGGTGCAAATTTTGCTCAAGGCTATTTAATTGCCAAACCCAGTCCGGAACTGGTGACAGTAACTCCTCAAATAGGAGCGTCACCAACATATTACCAGTTACTCGAGCAGCGTGTCCAGTATCAAAGCGAATACGAACGCATCGTCGCCACCGTAACCCAGCGCATTCGCCAATCATTGGATTTAGAAGAAATTCTACAAACCACAGCATTTGAAGTGCGACAGCTGTTTGACGTCGACCGAGTAGTAATTTATCGCTTTGAACCGGACTGGAGCGGTTTAGTCGCAGTAGAATCCCTAGCCCCTGGATGCATGTCCATTTTGGGATTTCACGTTATGGACACCTGCTTTCAATCTAACCGAGCGGCTTACTACCAGCAAGGTAACGCCAAAGCGATCGCAGATATTGAAAGCGCAGGACTGTCCGCGTGTCATGTAGAACTGCTGCGGAGTCTACAAATCCGGGCCAATCTGATCGTACCCATCTTACAGCAAGAACGCTTGTGGGGACTTTTAATTGCTCACCAATGTCGCAGCACCAGACAATGGCAACAATCGGAGATTAACTTGTTCTACCAGCTAGCATGTCAAGCAGCGATCGCCATTCAGCAATCACAACTGTACCAGCAGTTACAAAAAGCCAATCAAGAACTACAACGCCTCGCCTCTTTAGACGGTCTTACCCAAGTAGCAAATCGCCGCTGCTTTGATGAAAGGTTGCAAGTAGAATGGCAACGACTGGCACGGGAGCAAGCTCCTCTTTCTTTAATATTATGCGATGTTGATTGCTTTAAACTTTACAACGATACCCACGGTCACTTGGCAGGAGATGAAGCACTCATACACGTAGCCAAAGCGATTTCTCAAGCTGTCAAACGCTCAGCTGACCTGGTAGCTCGCTATGGGGGAGAAGAATTTGCAGTAATTTTACCAAATACAAACGTTGCAGGAGCGATCGCAGTAGCAAAAACAATCCAGAAGAATATTAGCGCCTTACAACTACCTCATCCCAATTCTCCGGTTAGTGAATTCGTTACCCTCAGTCTGGGAGTAGCAACTGTCACTCCCGACTATCAATCTTCTCCTGCAACCTTAATTGCTACCGCTGACCGAGTACTCTATCAAGCAAAAGCACAAGGAAGAAATTGTATGGTGTACGCAAACTGTGATGACACTGACATCAAACTGATGCAGGAACAAAGGTATTCGTAACAGCAATTAAGCCATTTGTTCGCTGAAGTTAGTAGTCAGCGATTTATCGCTCCCCACCCGGGATATCAAGGGCGTTTACTACGAATAAAGTGCAAACTTGCTTGAGCAAGATGTCATATAAGTGTTAGCTGAAAATATAGTTCTTCTGGTAATAATCTTGATAATCTGGTGATAGCAGGGGTTGCCACCACCGGTGATGGTTAAGGTACCACTTGGCGGTGAGGCGCAAACCTTCTGAGAGTGTTACCGAAGGTGTCCAGCCAAGCTGTGTTTTAATTTTAGTGGCATTAATGGCGTATCTGCGATCGTGTCCCGGTCTATCCTTAACAAAGGTAATCAAATTTTCGGCAGGACGTACTGGTAAATTAGAAGGTGCTAATTCATCCATCAATTGGCATATCATTCGCACCAGGTTAATATTTTCCACTTCATTATTACCACCGATATTGTAAGTTTCACCTGGTATACCCCGATGAATTACTGCATCCAAAGCACTGCAGTGGTCACCTACATAAAGCCAATCTCGAACGTTTTTACCATCGCCGTATACTGGTAATGGCTTGCCCATTAAAATGTTAATACACGTCAAGGGAATGAGCTTTTCTGGAAATTGGTAAGGACCGTAGTTATTAGAGCAATTAGTGATAATTGTGGGAAGTTTGTAAGTATGATAATAAGCGCGAACTAGGTGATCGCTACCAGCTTTGGAAGCAGAGTAGGGACTGTTGGGAGCGTAGGGGGTAGTTTCGCTGAAAGCAGGGTCATCAGGACCAAGACTACCGTAAACCTCATCGGTAGAAACGTGCAAAAAACGATAATGAGCAGGTTTAGAATTGATTTGCCAGTGTTGGCGAAAAGCTTCTAGGAGAGTGTAAGTACCAACTACATTTGTTTTGACAAAAGCACCGGGTTCCAAAATCGATCTATCCACATGAGATTCAGCAGCAAAATGGGCGATGGTATCGATATTTTCTGATTGTAGTAGTTGCTCGACTAAAGAGCGATCGCATATATCTCCCCGAACAAAGCGGAAATTTTCTCGCTCCTCCAACTTTGCTAAATTCGCCCGATTTCCTGCATAAGTCAAAGCATCCAAAACCACTACTCGGTTCTCGGGATAGTGCTGACACCAGTAATGCACAAAATTTGAGCCAATAAAACCCGCACCACCAGTAACTAACAAACAACGGTTCATGCAACTCGCTCCTGTTTGTTTTTCGCACTACAATACTAGCTAGTGCATGCAGGGGATGCACAAGAAGATTTTATGGTTTAGCTTGGCGCGATCGCTTGACGGGATTCATCCATATCTCTAACTTGCTAAAAAAGTGCGAAGAAATTAGTGTCAAGCATAAGTAAACTAAGGCTACAGCTGCATAAATCTCAAAGGCGCGGTAGTTTTGTGAAACAATTAGCTGTCCCTTGCGGAACAATTCTTCAAAACCGATAACTGCAACTAAACTAGTATCTTTGAGCAAACTAATAAATTCATTTCCCAATGGCGGTAACATGCGTTGCAAAGCTTGGGGAAATATGACATAACGCATTGTTTGCACTGCATCTAAACCCAGCGACTGCGCAGCTTCCGTTTGTCCCGGTTCTATAGATTCAATACCAGCACGAACAATTTCTGCAATGTAAGCAGCACTGTTTAAACTCAATGCTATAACTGCAGCTGCAAACTGATTAAAGCTGAAAGTAAAACCTAATTCCTGCGCTATGGCAGGTATGCCAAAATAAATCATAAAAATTTGCACCAGCAAGGGTGTTCCCCTCAAAAAATCTACATAAGCTCTGGTTAACCAACGTACGATTTCAATTCGGGAAAGACGCAAAATCCCAATTAAAGAACCTCCTACCAAACCAATTGTGATAGAGAATATCGTCAACAGCAACGTTATCAAAGCTCCTTGCAACAAAATTGGCAGAGACTGTAAAATCACGCTTGCACAAGTAAGCAGTGCAGATATCCCAGTTGCAGTTGCAGTTGTAAATGGTAATTTCTCTGGTAGTTGTGGAGGTGTGGTTTGGAACCACTTTTGATAAATTTGGGTGTAGATTCCATTTTGCAATACCTTTGTTAAGCCTTGGTTAATTAAGGTTAAATTCGGGGAATTCTTGCTTGTGGCAATACCAAAGTACTCCTGCGTTAGCAATTGAGAGATAATTTTAACTGCTGGTAAGTTTCCTGTATTAATTGCATACAAAATTACAGGTGCATCTCCAATCGCCGCATCTGCGTTACCATTGACTAATTCTTGTAAGGCTAAAGGCGTAGAATCAAAACTGCGAACTTGCGCCCCAGGAATGCTTTTGGCTTTTTCAGCACCAGTAGTACCAATTTGAACTGCAATCTTTTTATTTTTGAGGCTGTCAAAATTTGTAATATCTTTATTGTCCTTGCGAACAGCAACAGCCAATCCCGATTTAAAATAAGGGCGGGAAAAGGAAACAGTTTTAGCTCGGTCTTGTGTAATAGTTATAGAACTAATTGCTGCATCTATGGTTTTTGCTTGCAACGCCGGAATCAGTCCGTCAAAAGGTAAACTTTGGAAATTCACCTGAAAACCAGCTGCGGTTGCGATTGCTTTCATCAAATCAATATCAAAACCTTGCAACTCACCCCCTGGTCCTTGAAATTCCATCGGTGGATATGCTGGCTCTGTTCCTATTTTGAAAATTTTACCTGCACCAGTTTCACTCCAGTTGGAACTGCAACCACCAACCAATAACAGACAACTTAGACAAATTATCAAATGCAAGCGCCATCGCTGTAAGATACCCAACCCAGCCATATTTAACATTATCTTTATTCTACGTTTTCTGCCTCTGCTGCGGTTTGGAAATCCAGTTAGCTTCAAAATTACCAACCATACTCATGCCGGAGCTAAATTAAAATCAATTGTAATGCATAAATTGCGTT
>Ga0272448_1000730_pt1 | contig 48416 bp, 29 predicted proteins | sample YNPCB0191_FD_202220 | JGI IMG/M metagenome (GOLD analysis project Ga0272448, IMG submission 202220) | Hot spring sediment microbial communities from Yellowstone National Park, WY, United States - YNP-CB-019-1 | ecosystem: Environmental > Aquatic > Thermal springs > Hot (42-90C) > Sediment... | reverse complement strand
CGGGAGCGGTGTCTGTTCAGTCTTGCGGGACAGAACTCCGCTAGCGCTGAGTAGACCGCCAACGAAGGTCGTATCGAAGCGCGGTGGAGCCTTGACCGCCCTTCGATACGCTTCGCACTCAGGGCTAGCGGGGTGGACATCCCCAGAAGACTGAACAATCTCCTTTCGAAGGTGACTGTTCAGTTCTCCGGCAACAGAGAGCCGTAAGTGCTGAGTAGGTCCGTCCTGAGCATCCTGAGCCTGTCGAATGATGCGACCGACGGACCGTATCGAAGCACGTAGAGACCATGCCGCTTTTCGATACGGCGGCGTCCGCCTGCTCAGGACTGCCGGCGTGGCGATTGGCGGATGACCGAACTCGGTCTTTTGCAGAGCTGCCGGACTTTCGGTGTTGTATCATCGGGGACCGCATCTGCTAGATGGGGCAAGGTAATATGCAACCGACGATAGAAGATAACTTTTGTGAAGTGCACAAGGAGAGCATCGTCAGGAGTCTGGGCGGAGCGGTGTGCGAGATGGGCTCGGATCTCTGCCCGACGCGAAAAAAGCGGCTTGGCGGGCCGGGACCGGCGCCGCACTTCAATACGCTCGTTCCTCGCTTCTCAGGGCTTGCAGAGTGGTTTGCCATAGTAGCACCGCGCTGGACGCCGGGCGCCGGCGGCTCAAGGCCGGCGGAATGCTTTGATTTGCAGGATTGGTGAAACATGAAAGTGGTTGTTGGTTCCGTGGTCAAGGGGTTTGCACTCAAGACCGCGGTGCAGGAGTATCCGAAGAACAGCGGACATAAGGTAATCGAAGTTGGCTGCTACGACACGTCGGTGTCTGCGAAGTCTTCGTCGATAGCCGAGCGCGCGGCGCGCTTGCTGCAAGACGGCGAGGCCGACATCATGGGAATGTCGTGCTGTGGAAGCGGCACGGGCATGGCGCTCGCGGCGGGCAGGTTCGCCGAGACATGCGCGATCTCGGCGCAAAGTCCGCGAAGAGATGGCTGCCGAAGGACCGCAGGCTGCGGCGCGCGAAATCGAGACGCGGGAGCAGCCGATGCCTGAGGTTTGCAAATACCTGCTGGTTGGTCTTGTCGTATGCTTCACGTCGTTTCAGGAGGGCGTGACTGGGTTTGGCGCCACGGTGCTTGCGCTGCCGTTCGTGACGCTGCTGCTGGGGCTCGATGTTGCGGTCCCGGCGTTGTTCATGCAAGCGTGGATTCTTGCGGGGTTGATCGTCCTGGAAGCCAGACGCAACATCGTTTGGCATGAGTATCTTCACATACTTCTTTTCGTGGCGCTGGGGCTGCCGTTCGGAATCTGGATGCGGCACTCGATAAATCCATACCTCCTCAAATGGATACTTGCCGGGTTCATGATCGCCGTCGGCGCTCAGGGCCTCATCCAGCTAATGATGGGCAAGCCGCACTCCAAGATGAACCGTAACAAGAAGCTGCTCGCGAGCCTATTTCTGCCGATCGGCGGCGTCATACACGGCGCGTTCGCCTCCGGTGGGCCGCTGGTTGTGATCTATGCCACCCGAGCAATTGCGGACAAGCTGCTGTTCCGAGTGACCATGTGCATGATGTGGTTCACGATCAACACGGTCATGATCGCCCAGTGGCTGCTGAGCAAAGGCCAGCACGCCGAGTCGTTCAAGGTTTTGACGCTCTGCCTGCCGTTCACACTCGTCGGGCTATATATGGGCAACAAGGCGCACTATCGAATCGACGAGGACGCCTTCAGGAAGGTGGTCTACTCGGTCCTGATCGCGTCCGGCATCGTGCTGATATGCTCGCTGAGGGGCTGGCTGTGATCAACGTGACGCTTGACACGGACAAACCCGTCGCCAGGCCCGCGGGCGGCACGGCGTAAGAGGTCTGTTCAGAACCCGGTTGCGCCTTGGCTGCGCACAGGCATTGCCGTCCGCAGGCGCCTCCCGCGGCTCGAACGGAGCCGATCCCGGAGCTACTCGCGCACAACGACCACGTCCGACTCGCCGCGAGCCCGCAACTTGCGGAAGATGGTGCCGTTCTCGGTGTAGCAGGTGCTTATGCCCGTCACGACAACGGTGCTGCCCACAGTCGGCACCGCCATGCCCCACGACGGCATCGTGACTCTGACTCCCGGCGGTCGGCCCTGGTTGGCATCCGGGAACTTGTAGTCGTCATAGCCCGACGAACCGTCTATGTAGAAGGTGCTGGTCGCCGCGTCCGCCCATACGACCGTGCCCCAGGTCTTGACAAGCAGTCCGATGTTGTTGAGGCCGGGGACGTCGAGCGGCACATCGGAGCGCACCCAGGTGCTGCCCTGCCTAATCCACTGATACGCTCTCGTGGCGCGCTGACCCGCTCCAGTGACCAGGTCATAGAGAAACGCGCCGCCGCCGAGCGCACGCGTCGTAACACCGACGGGCGCAATATCGACCAGAGTGTTCGAGCAGGACTGTATGGCCGTGGCCGCTATGTAGCGTTCCATCCACGGAGTCGTCGCCACCTGACCCGTTATGGCCACCTGCATCCCTGGGACCACCGATCCCAGCTTCGAAACCCTGATTCCGAGCGTGCGGTCCGGCCGCTCCACATAGAAAGCATCGGGGAAGACCGCCGTTACGACCAGACCTTGCGTGCAGCCTATCTCCACCCACTCTCCGTCTCGAAGCCCCTTGATCTGATCGAGCGAGTAACTCGACGGGCTGGCCTTTGGCTCGTAGTACAGCGTGTAGACGCCGGTGCTGTCCTTGTCGAAGATGTGGACTTTGTGAATGCGCATGCAGCCCTGTCCCTCGGGACACGTAGTGCGGTGAGTGGTCCAGGCGTTCTCGTCAACCATTATCTCGCGGCCGTCGTCGCGGACGACGCGCACGAGGTTGTAAAGCTCCATGCCGGGGTCGTCGGCCTCGATGTAGACCCAGCCGGCCGGGCATGTCGCGGCGAGCTGAACTTGCAAGTTGCCGAAGCCCAGACTGCCGCTGATGGTCGGGTTGCTCGCGACGGCGACGTCCGAAACGGTACCGTCGGAATTGTAGAGCTTGTCGGGCATGTGATCGTTGTCGGGTAAATCGTTGGCCAGAAAGTCGGGTTTGTTGTCGTCGGATGGAATATCGACGCGCACACAGTGGTTGAGCTCATGGATGTGGACCTCGTCGATAAGCGAGAGGCGCGGGTCGCCGAGCTCATCTATATGCTCGAAAGTCGCGCTGTATTCGGAGAACGTGCCGGCGAGCGTAGAGGTCATAAACCACCTGGCCACGGCAGTGCCGGCGGGATCTATGTTGCCGAGATTAACCGAAAGCGAAGGGCTCACTTGCTCACCATTAACCTGGGAGGAGATGATCTGAAACGTGATAAGCAATCCCTTCTCGTTCTCGACGATCTCGGGCTGCGAGCTTGTGATGCGCATGTTATAGGCGGTTCCCTTGCCCTGGTTCTTGACAATGAGTCCCAGCGGGAACGGCTCCGAGGGCTCGATTTCGGGCGTCCGAGCGTCGTCGGCATAAACGTCCCGGACCCAGAAATAGTCGAGATAAAGCAGCGGGTCAGGCTTGACCATGATGGGCGCCGGGAATAAAGGCATGTTGATCTGTTCGCCATCCAGGGTATAGGAGAGGGTGCCGCCCACGGTATATCGGGTCGGGGCGTCGGGTGCGGCGTCGCGGGTGGGAACGATGATCCATACGGCTTGGACGGTCGTGCCCGGCGGGATCGTGCCGTTTCCGCTGACGTCGGCAATGCCTGTAAGCTCAGGCGCGTGGATGCCGAAGCGGCTGATCGAGTCATCGCCTGCTTCGTTTCGGATGTCGAGGGTGACGCCGACGTTCTGCAGCGCGAGGTTTTCCGGCGCGTTGACGATCTCGAGGGTCGCCTTGAACGCGGTTCTGGTAAGCGCCACATCCTGACTGAGACGCACTCGCACCTTAGCACAGATGCCGGACTCCTCCGCCAGCGCGCTCGATCCCAGCCAGATCGCCGCCGCCAGTAGCAATACCGTGTAACTGATCGTCGTTCTTTTCATCATTGGAGCCCTCATCTTTCTACGGGAGCACGTTGACCCGGTACCGCACGAGCTTGCCGCCGTACTTGGCTATGTCCGGCGGCGAAGTTATCAGGACGTTCGAGCCGGGAGCGGAACTCAGCCCGGAGATCGTTTGCGGCCGCGTCGCCGGATCGCACGGGACATCCTCTTCGACACTTGACGGTCCGCTGACCGTGCCCGGCCCGATTGAGCCGCCGCCACCGCCGCCGCCGCCACCGCCGCCGCCGCCACCGCCACCGCCGGCGCCGCCGGGGAAACCGTGGCAGGCAAGACATTGTGCGATGTTATACGCCCCGCCTACCGACAGCGGGTCGATAAGCGCGCAGATGCACGGATCCACGTCCGCGAGACCGCAAGCCAGAGATAGGCAGCTCTGGATGTTGCCGGCGACGCATCCGAGCGCGTCCATCAGGTCGAGCAGCAGTGTGATCGGCGACATGCTGAAGTCGGCTGTCTGCCATTGGCCGCCGGAGCAGTAGACCAGGTGCACCACTGCCCCGTTAAGCACATCGCACAAGCTCGGCTGGCCTCCGGAGCCGCCTCCGCTCCCTCCTCCGTCGTTCGGCGTCGCCGACTCGGATTGGATATGCATAGCGGCTCTGACGGCAGCGGCTTCGGCGGCCACGGTCGATGTCGCCACCTGCGGGATGTCGGTTATGGGACCATCCGCTTTGGCCCGCACATAGATCGGGACCACGACCGAGGTCATCGCCGGCAGCTCTCCGATCATTCGGATGCCCGGCGTGACATACCAGTTGTCGGTGTCGTTCATCTTGACCTCGACTTCGTGAGCCGCGATAAGGCCGTGGTTCGTTACGGTTATATACTGGGTGGCGGTTTGGCCCTGAACAACCGGTACCACCTGGGTCCGCGGCTCGATTGTCACAACGGGCGCCGGCACGTGAGTTTCGAAAGTCGCCTCGAGCACGACCCGATACTTGTCCTCGATCTGTATCGGCTCGACCGTCCACGTGTAGCTGACGAGCTGACGCGGCATGAACGCGTGGACCTCCTTGAGCTGTCCCGCGACGATCTTGACCGGCGACCGATACGTGCCGTGCTTGGGTGCCGCGACCTCTAGCTGGTAGTTTGCCTCGGTGACGTTTTCATTCAGCCAGATTCCTGCGTCGTTGGTGGTTCCTTGATACTTGACCTGGCCGGTGGTGTAATCCTTAAGCGTCACGACGGCGCCCGAAACATACGGATGATCCTCGGCAAACGTCGTGAACTCGTCCTCCGCGATGACCTTGATTGAGCCGGTCTGAGTGGAGATGCAGGTGAAACGGAAGCTGACCGACACGTTGGCATTGGTGCCGACGACCACGAAGTTGGAGCTGTAGTCGCCCAGCGCCATATCGCTCGGCGGCATGAGCGAGAGCCCGACCGTCTTGCGCTCGCCGGGACCGATCGTGCCCAGATCGGCGGGAGTCACAAGACTCATCCACGCTGCGGTCGGCAGCAGCACCCTCAAGTCGTTTGCCGGTACGCCGCCCTGGTTCATAATCTCGCACTCGTAGAATGTCTGCTGGCCGCGCACCATCGGCCCCGAGATATAGCCGGGGTTGGCGACAAGCTTCGGCTGCCTCGGAGTGACCGTCAGGTTGAACACAACCGTCGCGGATGCGCCCTCGTTGCAGGCAAACGTCACGACGGGCGAGCAGCTCAGAACCGACTCGTCGGAAGCCGTGACCTGGTAGCTGATGCGGCGATTCGTGAGCGGGTCCATCTGCGGCGCGACGTTGGAGGTTGTGAGCGTGATGTTGGCGGGCGCGCCGGTGACGGTGGCCGTGACGCCGGTAAACGCGGTGCTTCCGATGTTGGACAGATCGAACTGACCGTAGGCGGCGACCTGGGGATCGAGCCGGATGTTGATGTTTTCCGGCGCGGCGATCATGGGCTTGTCGGCTGTAAATGTGACCGGCTGGACTAGCGCGTTATCGGTCTCCGTGGTCTCAGCCAGGGTTTCGGCCGCGTCTGTCTTGACGATGATGTAGTAGAGGCCGACGGGCTTCATCGGCATCTCGACCTGGACCTGCTTGGAATAGGTGTAGGGCACCGGTAGCGGCGATGTTCCCGTGCCCTCCCAGAGCAGTGTGTCGGCCTGGTCGATCTTGTCGTCGGTTGAGAAGAAGAGCCTGTCGGTCCAAGAACCTTCGGCGTCGCCGGGTCCCATGCTCTGTATCACCCAGGAAATCTTGACCGTTGCATGGGCGGAGGTGCTTATGGGCACGGTCAACTGGGTCGGTTTGAGATTGGGCGGCTGAATCTCGGCCGTTGTAAACGTCTGGTCTTCCGAGATGACTTCCCGACAGCCGTCGCTCGACCGGACGCGGTAGTGATAGAGCGTCGCCGGGGTCAGACCGGAGAGTGTGATCTTGTGGGTCGCGAGCATGTTGGAGTCGATGGCCGAGAACTTGCCGTAGGCGGCGGTCGTGCCGTATTCGACCTGAGCGGTTGCCGGCTCGCCGGTCCGCCAGTTGATGATGCAGGTGGACTGCTTCGGATAGCTGGCGATGCTGCCGTCGGTGATGGTGGGCGGCGTCAGATCGACGTAGAAGTACTTGACGGCCGGGCTGGCGTCCTCGTTGCCGGCGGTATCTTTGGCCTTGACCATGAACGTGTGCAGACCCTCGGCGAGACCGGCAAACTGGCGGCACTTGTCGGGCGCGTACTGCGTCCACGCCTCGCTGTCGATCTTGTAGGAAAACACGAGCTGGTCGGCGGGGGTCGCATTGTCGGAACCGGTCCAACAGAGATCGACCGTGGTCGCGCAGGCCTTGCCGTTGTCCGGCGGGCCGGATATGATGGTCGTCTGCGGCGCGTTGGAGTCGGGCGCGGTTCTGAAAGTCTTGTCGGGCGCGTCAGGCGCGGGCCGTCCGCAGCCGTCCTTGGACTTGACGCGGTAGTGATATGTCGTATCCGGCGCAAGGCCCGGCACGACGACCGTGTGGGCGGTGACGAGCGATGTGTTCAGAGTGGTGGTCGATCCGTAGCTCGTGGTCGGCCCGTATTCCACCTGAGAGTCCATCGCTTTGCTGGTGTTCCACACTATGGTAGCCTCGGTCGAGCCGGCGGCGGAGTTGATGTTGGAGATGACCCCGGTGGAAAGATCGACCGTGAAGCTGCGCTGGGCAGGTGTGTCGTCGATGTTGCCGGAGGTGTCCTGCGCGCGCACGTAGAGGACGTGGCCGCCCTCGGCGAGCGCGCTGAACGTCCGACAGGTTTCCGAACTCGGCGTGGACCAGCCGCCGGTGTCGAGCTTGTAGGCATAGACCAGTTGCGCGGTCGGAGTTACCGTGTCGCTGCCGCTCCAACAGAACTGTGCCGAGGTCGAGCAGACTCTGCCGCCGTCCGACGGGCCGGACGTGAAGTAAGTCTCCGGCGCGCCGGTGTCGGCGGGCGTCGTGAACGTTCGGTCGGTCGATACGCCGTCTCGGTTGCAGGAGTCCTTGGAGTGGACGATATAGTGATACGTGGTGGACGGGTTCAGACCCGACAGCGTCACGCTGTGAGACGTCACCATCGAGTTGTAGATCGGCGACAGCGTGCCGTAAGCCGTCGTCTCGCCATACTCGACCTGTGAAGTCGCCGGCTGATCCGTCGTCCACGTAATCGTGCACTGCATCTGAGCGACGCTTGCCGTCACGTCCGAAACGACCGGAGGATCGAGCCTGACATTGAAATGCCGTACTGCCGGGGTTGGGTCCTCGTTTGCCGACGTATCCCGAGCTTTGACCTCGAATGTATGCCCACCCGCCGCCAGACCGTCAATCGATGCCGACGTTGCAGCTTCAAACGCGCTCCAGGCTCCGCCGTCAACGCGATACGAATACGTCAGACTGCCGGTCGGAGTACTGTCGTCGGAGCCCGTGTAGGTGAAGCTTACTGACGCGCTGCAGACCGTGGATCCTTCGGACGGGCCGGACGTTATCTGCGTCTCCGGCGTGGTGTCGTCGGCGGCGGTCGTGAATGTCATGTCGTCGGATGTCGATTCGTGGCCGCAGTTGTCCCTGGAACGCACGCGATAGTGATAAGTCGTGGACGGGGCGAGGCCGCTGACGGTCAAGCTGTGGGCGGTCTCCATCACCCATCTGACGTAACTCGCCTGCCCCAGGGCGTCCGTGAGACCATAGAGTACCTGCGATGTCGCGGGTTCGTTGGTGGTCCACGTGACGATGGCGCTGGTGCGGCCCGCGTTAGGGGCGATCTGGCTTATGGCGGGAGCCGCCGTGTCGAGCTGGAAATCGCGCTTGGCAGGCGTCGCGTCGACGTTGCCCGACGAGTCCTTGGCCTTGACCTGGAACGTATGCGGCCCATCGGCCAACTGCGGATAGGACGCCGAGGTGGCCGTGCTCCACGCGCTCCACGCGTCGCCGTCCATCTTGTAGGAATAGGTGATCCCGGAAGGTGTGTCGTCGGTCCCCCACCAGTTGAAGTTGATGGGCAGGCCGCACGCGGTTGATCCCTGGGCCGGCCCGCCGCTGATGTTGGTTTCGGGCGGGTTCAAGTCGGGCAGTTCGTCCGCGCCGATGTCTATGCGGTTGCTCGCGATTCGGGCCTGGCCGTCGATATCGGTCTCGCCCGGCGAAAGCGAATACGAAGGCTTTCCTGCGTTTACGCATGGACTGCCCGACGCCAGGCGGTAGTAGCCCGGCGCGGTGGAATCGGCGGTCTGAACAAATCCGGGATCGACCGATATGTTGCCGGTCCCGGGGTCGGAGACGAGATCGGTGACGTCCGAATAGGTCGCCGAGCATCCAAACAGGTCGTCGCCGTTCGACCAGAGTATGCAGTTGGTGATCGATGCGGTCCCCGCGGCGAGGTAGATTCCTCCGCCGCTCCCGGAGTCCGCGACGTTCAAGCATATCGTGTTACTCTTTACTGTCGCGCTGGCAAGCGAGCCGTCGAGGTAGATCGCGCCGCCTCCCGCGCCGGTGGTCGCCGTGTTCGCGGCGAAGATGTTGCCGAGCACGGTAACCGTCGCGTTGTAGACCGCCAGCCCGCCGCCGACTGCCGCGGTGTTGCCTGTGATTACGTTATACTCGATGGCGGGGCCGGAGTTCCAGCCCTGCACGGCGGGCGGATCCTCCGCAAGCGTTCCGTTGGCTCCGACGATCGCCATTGCGGGCAGCATGGTGATCGCCGGCCCGCCCGACTGGTCGGCAATCATCCGCGCCGCGCCCGGCGCTGCCTGGCCGGACGGGGCGGTCACGGTTATCGTCCCGGTCTGTTTCGGGTCCCAACCGACAGCGCTCGCAGTCAACTTGCTCGTTCCGACCGCGACACCCGTCATGTTGAAGTACCCACTCCAGTAGTTGCCGGCGGTGATCGTGACGGTGGCGGGAGCGGTCAAGACCGACGGGTTCTCGCTGGAGATCGCCACGGTGAGGGCGCTGGTCACTTCCTGGTAAGTTCTCGAGTAGATTGCGTTGCCGGACGCGTAGGTTCCACCCGGCACGTAGGTCTGGACGTAGACCGAGTCGTTGGCCCCGACGTTGACCGAGGACGCCACGCTGTACCACTCAAAGCTCGGCTTTGCTACCGTGATCTGATCTCGATCTATGAATCCGGATGCGGACATCTGGATGTAAGTCGAGCCCACGCTGAGTCCCTGGATGTAGAACGAAACCTGCGAGTTGCCGGCCGGAATGGTGACGGTCGCGGGCACGGCGATTACGGATGGATCGTCAACGGTGAGGTTGACCGTATACCCGCCGGCCGGCGCGACGCCGCCGGTGATGCCCAAACAGCCGGATGTTTGACAGCCCGCGCCCACGGTAACATCGGCACGCATCCACGGCCCCACCACCGTGATCAGCGGGCTGACGGCATCCGTGTAATCGGCTGCGCTAGCCGTCAGCGTGCTCGATCCGGCACCGACGGCGGACATATTGAAGTAATCGCTGTAGTAACGCCCGACGGGGATCGTCGTGGTCGCCGGAACCTGGATTACGCCGGAGTTTGCGCTGCTCATGTTCACGGTCAGCGCGGTTGCCCGCTCCTGGTACTCGTTGGCGTACACATAGTTGCTGTATCCATAGGTGCCCCCGGGCACGCGCGAGTAGACCCGCACGCTGTCGACGCCGCCGATCGAGAGCTGCGACGAGACGCTGTTCCACTCGAACGTTGGAGTCACGACGTTGCACGTGTCCCCCTCGGTGTAGCCTCCCGGCGCGGTGACGCGAATGGTTGTGGAGCCGATGTTGTTTCCTGTTATCTGGAAGCTGGTCGACGAGCTGCCGGCGGGAATTGTGACCGTTGCCGGAACGCTCGCGATCGACGGATCATCGCTCGACAGATTGAACGTGTAGCCTCCCGTCGGCGCTGAGCCCGAACTCAGGCCCACCGATCCTGTGGTGTAGCAACCAAGTCCGACCTTAACGTCCGCGCGGAAATAGGGCGTGACGCCGGTGACGGTGATGTCCGAGCTGTCTTTGCTTGTCCAGTCGGTCGCGCTTGCGGTCAGACGTGCCGTGCCTGTTCCTGCCGCCGTGATAGTGATGTAGTTGGCATAATACCGCCCAGCGGGCATGTCCATCGTGGCGGGCGCGCTGATGACCGCCGGATTGGAGCTCGCGACAGCGATGGTCAAAGCCTGATCGACGTTCTGGGATGTGTCGGTGTAGACGTAGTTGCCGTAAGCGTAGGTGCCGCCGGGGACGAATGTATTGACCCTCACGCTCTGCGTCTGGCCGAGCTGCAGGCTCGCGGGCACGTTATACCAGGTGAACGTCGGCGTCACGACGGTGACCGTATCTTCCTCGCTGAACGTGCCGTACTCCGGTGGTTCCGTGAGTCGGATCTTGGTCGTGCCGGGACTTAGCCCGACTATCGTGAACGACTGCCACGAACTTCCGGCGGGTATCGTAACCGTCGCCGGAACAGTCGCGATTGAAGGATCGAGGCTTTCGAGGTAGAACGTGTAGCCGCCGGTCGGGGCCGACCCCGAAGTCAGACCCACTGTTCCCGTCGTTCGGCAGCCGTCGCCTACCGTCACGTCGGCGCGGAAGTACGGCGTGACGCCGGTGACGGTGATATCGGAGCTGTCTTTGCTTGTCCAGTCGGTCGCGCTTGCGGTCAGACGTGCCGTGCCTGCCCCTGCCGCCGTGATAGTGATGTAGTCGGCATAATACCGCCCCACGGGTATGTTCATCGTGGCGGGCGCGCTGATGACCGCCGGATTGGAGCTCGCGACAGCGATAGACAAAGCCTGATCGACGTTCTGGGATGTGTCGGTGTAGACGTAGTTGCCGGAGGCGTAGGTGCCGCCGGGGACGTATGTATTGACCCTCACGCTCTGCGTCTGTCCGAGCTGCAGGCTCGCGGGCACGTTATACCAGGTGAACGTGGGCGTGACTACAGTGCACGTATCGCCCTCCGTATAGCCACCCGGTGCGGTGACGTGGATCGCAGTCGAGCCCGGGCTTTGACCGACTATGGTGAAGCTCGCCGAGCTGCTCCCTTCGGTTATGGTCACGTTGGCGGGCACGCTCGCAATCGCGGGATCGTCGCTCGAAAGCGAGACCGTAATTCCTCCCGCCGGGGCCACACCGGATGTCAGGCCGACTGAGCCGAACGTGCGGCAGCCGTCTCCCACCGTCACGTCGGCGCGGAAGTAGAGCGAAATCGGTGTGACGGTGATCGTGCCGCTGTCCGAGCTGGTGTAACCGGGCGCGCTCGCCGTCAGCTTTGCCGTGCCCGGCGCGACAGCGGTCAGCGTGTAGTAGTCGCTGTAGTAGCGGCCCGAGGGAATCGTGAGAGTTGCGGGAACGCTGGCGACCGCCGGATCGGAACTGGTCGTGCTTGCGGCAACAGTCTGAAAGACGTTCTGGCTCGTGTCGCCGTAGACATAGTTGCCGTAGCCGTAGGTGCCGCCGGGAACTCTGGAATGGATTCTCACGCTCTGCGTCTGTCCCACCATCAGCGAGCTCGGCACGTTGTACCACTCAAAATACGGCGTCACGCAGTTGCAGGTATCCGCATCCGAGAAGCCGGTGAGCGTGAGCCGGATCGTCGTCGAACCGGGGTTCACGCCTGTTACGTTGAAACTGGTCCAGGAGTTGCCTTCGGGAATCGTAACCAGCGCGGGAACCGTCACAATCGAGGGGTCGTCCGACGAAAGGGCGACGGTGTAGCCGCCGGCCGGGGCGGTGCCGCTGGCAAGACCAACCGATCCGGTCGTATACGTCCCGGCTCCAACGGTCACGTCCGCGCGCATATACAGCGGTAGAATCGGCTGCACCGTGACCTGGAGCGTGCCGTTGGTAAGGCCCGGGCAACTGGCGGTGATCGTCACCGGGCCGGCGCTCTCGGCAAGTCCCGTTACCTCGATTGTCTTGGCGAATGTCCCTTCGGCTATAAACACAGTATCGGGCACCGTCACCTTGTCCGGCGCAGGATTCGCAAGCGTTATCGTAAGGCCGCCCGCCGGCGCAGCCGAGGAAATCACGACGTCGGCTGTTTTGGTTACTCCGGGCGGCATCTGCAAAGTCCCCGGCAGGAACGATATGTTGAACGTGGGAAGCACGTTGACGGTCGCGCTCGCGTTTGCAAATCCAGGAGCGCTCGCCGTGATCGTCGCCTGACCCGCCGTCACGCCCGTTACCGGCACCGCCGTGGACTTCTGGCCCTCGGGAATCGTGACCGAAGCCGGAACCGTGACGACCGAGGTATTGCTGCTGTCGATATTGACGGCGAGTCCGCCGGCGGGAGCCTCGTTCGGGATCGAAAGCTGCAGCGTCGAGGCCCGTCCCGCCGCTATCGGCAGGTAGCTTGGGAACAGGTTGAGCTGTCCCGGACCGACGTTGACGGGCAGGCTCGCGTCCGGGTATCCTTGGGCCGAGGCCGTGATTGTGCTCGATCCCTGTGCTACGCCGGCTACCTCGAACCGCGTCGAAAGCTTGGTTTCGGCGATGACGACGCTTGTGGGGTAGTTGACCAGTCCTGCTCCGCCCGACAGATTGACTGTCAGCCCGCCTACAGGAGCCGGGTTCGACACACTCACCGTACACTTCTCGACCAGCCCCTGCGCCACGTTCAGCGGCGACGGCGCAAAGCTGATCAGCGGCGGGTTGATGACCGTGACCGGCACCTGCGCGCGGTAGTACCCGGTTGCATTGGCCGTGATCGTGGTCTGGCCGTAGGCGACTGCGCTCACCGTCACTTCAACCGAGCTAAGGCCTTCCGGAATGGTCGCAGTCGGCGGGACGGTCGCAACGACCGGCGCGGAACTCGAAAGTGTGAGCTGGGTGCCGCCAGCCGGAGCCGCGTCGGGAATGCTGAAGGTGATACTGCCGGTGCCGCCGGCCAGCAGGTTCAGGGCGGTCGGATCGGCCGTGATGGCCGGCGGGGTCTTGAGCTCAAAGCTTGCGCCCGTGTTGACCTGACCTTCGGGAACGTTGAGCAGAATAGTGCGATTGCCCGGCGCCGCCGCCGATGATATCACGAACTCCACCGGCAGCGTGTCCTCGGTCTTGCCGGCCCTGAGCGAGCCGGTGACCCCCGAAGCCGGCGAAAGTGCGATTCCGGTCACTCGCGCCAGGTTCTTGCCCATAATGACCGGCTGCACCGTGGTTCCAAGCACGCCGTAGCTTGGAGTAATCGAATCGATGATTGGGTTGAGCAGGATCGCGACGGTACTGGTCGCGACTGCCGTCCCGACTTTGTATTGCACCTGCATCGTGCCTGGCCCGCTCGCGGTCGGCGTGAAGTTGATCGCAGTCGCGGTCGGCGTGCCGTTCACAGCCGGGTCGAAAGTACCCTCAGCCGGCCCCTGAATGAGGCTCCACGTGATTGACACAGGGTACTCGGGCGTGTCCGGGATTTCGGGATTGATCGACGCCAGTATCGCCGAAGTCAGTCCGACCGCGAGTTGGGGCAGCGGGGTTGTGATGCTGATCGCTATCACGGTGACTTCGCACTCCGCCTGCGCGCTGCCTCCCCTCCCGTCCGAGACGGTCACGCGAATGTGACGCAGCCCGCCGCTGGAACCGGAGTAGTTGACGCTCGGTCCGGAACCGGTGATCGAGCCGCCGTCGAGGGGAGTCCAGGTGTAGCTGAGAGTATCATTATCCGGGTCGATCGCCGTCACCGAGAGGCCGACCTGCTGGTCTTTTCCCACGTATCGATACGCCGCGGTGGGGCCTGTGGTAATCATGGGGGCGGTGTTGCCTTTGGAGTAAATGCCTCCACCTAAGTCCGCCGTGCAATCGATGATGCGGTTGTGGCGAATGGTGGGCGAGCATCCGGCGCCGCAGAAGATGCCGCCGCCGTAACGCAGCCCGCCGATGAGCGTGCCCGTTCCGTTCCGGAGGGTGAAGCCGACCAGAACGGACGACGAGGTCTCCTGCGAGTTGAACGTGACCACGCTGCCGCCGAGCTGTGCGTCGATGACGGTTGAAGCGACCACGGCAGGATCGAGCGGATCGGTGCTTGTGACGGTGATCGGCTTGCCGGCGAAATCAATCCGTTCAGCGTACGTGCCGCAACCGACGTGCACTACGTCGCCGGGCAAAGCCGCGTCGATACCCGCCTGGATCGTCGTGAACGCATCGGCCCACGAAGACCCATTGCCGGCTCCAGTCGCGGCGGCGTCAACGTATATGTCACCGGCAAGAGCCGTGGTGCATAACGCAAATGCGCTGGCAGCTAACAATGCAAGCGTGATGATTCTGGAAGCCATCGTCGGTGCCTCGCTTTCTCGGTGCCGGACAATCGTTCTGGTCTCGTCCGGACGGCGAACCGCGCCAAGCGTGCGAACTGGTAATCGACCGTGCTGGCAGCCTGTGGATAAGCCCTACTTTGCTTCTAGAAGGCGTCTCCGGACGCCGATACGCCGATTCCCAAGCCTAACGCCGTCGAATCCGGGTTTTGGAAAACCCTCCTACGCCGCTTTGTCCGCCGGCTGCCGGCCTTCCCCGCCTAAGGGGAGTTTAGTGAAGCTCGACATGAAGCCAATTAATGCACGAGGTATATGCAGCCTGCCCGCCCCGACATCTCGTTTCCCTCTGACCAACCGGATCTAATCGCCGGCAACTGTATTGTGCATGTAATTTCGGATTTGTCAATAGGCAGTTTGGCATTTGGGAACGGAATTGCGACCGCCCGCTCCGACAGATGGATGGCTGGGCGAATCCATGGCTGCTGCGCGGATACACATCCGCGGTTGTCAGCTCGTTTTTTTGAACCAGGTATGTTCGAAGAGCATCGAGCACACAAGAAGCATCCTCGGATGATGGAAAAACGTTTTCCACTTGCCGCCTTTAAGGGTGTGCGTAGGGGTTCCGTATCTGTCGAGATAGGCGAACCATTCGCCGTACTCGGGATCGGCGAATCTGGGCCAACTCCATTCGTGTATTCGCGTGAACCAATCTGCGAACTCTTCGCGCCCGGTGAGCTGGTGCGCCATCGCCGTTGCGACCAAGGCTTCATTGTGCACCCACCAGAGCTTCATGTTCCATTGCAGCTCGACATGCGGTTTGCCGAGTGCGTCCATGAAGTAGTAGATGCCTCCGTATTCGGGGTCCCAGCCGAAATCCAGAGTGGCGCGCACCACGTCGGCGGCACGCTCCACAAGCTGCGTTTCGCCGGCCCTGTACGCTGAGTTCATTATGAACCACATCGCCTCAAGCGCGTGGCCGGGGGTGAGATGCCGCCCCTGCATCGACTCCAGATCGAAGGAGCCGTCGGCACGCACGAACTCGAACATGACTTTCATATCCGGATTCCAGAACGTGTCGAGAACGTAGCGCACGGTGGCCAGCGCTTCCGCGCGGAACGTCGGGTCGCTGAGGCATTCTTCGAGGACGGCAAGGAGGTTGGCCTTCATCATATAAAAGCCTAGCTTGCGCATCGGGGGTCGGCCTTCCAACTCCTTTGTCCATTCGCCCTTGGGCCGGTGCTCCCTTGAAAGATAGCTGTTATATGCGCGGAGGGCTTCCCGGCGCGCGGCTTCGTCGCCGCTGACGCGGTAGTATGCCGCCGCCCCCATCACCGCGAAGCAGTCCGAATAGACGGAGTATGGGGCCATGGTGGGCCGGCCCTCGCGCGACAGGGCGAAATAGTAGCGGCCCTTGTCGTCCTTGCCGTGCGTGGTAAGAAAATCGTAGCCGAGGCGGGCGATGTCCAGCCACTCGGTGCGAGTCCCGAGTTTGCTGCACAGCTCGCTAAACATCCAGACTATCCGCCACTGCATCCACATGAACTTCTCAGTGTCGTAGACGGTGCCGTCCCTGTCCAGGCAGGTAAAATACCCTCCGTAGTCGCGGTCTGGGCAGTGCTTCTCCCAAAAGGGGATGCAATCGTCGAGCAGCGCGGCTCTGTATTGGTTGCGGTAATGATCGAGGCTTGTCATAGATGTTGTCTTCCCCACATCGCTAGCCGTATCCTGCGTGGCGCAAAAGGACATACGAGCGCATTCGGCGAAGGCTCCAAATGTGGCCACGCGTTGCAGAGGCGGAGGTTGTTCTTGAAAGTCTTGTTGGTCGCAATTGCGGTCGTGCTGTCGGCATCGCCGGCGCTTGCGGTCTATGACGTTCCGAACTATGCGCGGGACACGGCCTGCGTGGAATCGATCTCTGCGAGCCTCCCGCAGACAGCCGCGCTCGGCAGCCGGATGGACGCGTTGTTCACCGTCACGCCTCGAAAACAGCTCAACGAGGGCTTGGCGCTGTATCTCTACCTGCTCAAGGACGGCAAGGTCTACGACGCACAGGTGATCCGGCCCCATATCGATCCGACCAAGTGCCCGCCGGGTCGGCCGTTCGCGATTGGCCCGTGCTCAATCTCGATCCCGGCCGATCTCGCACCCGGCGGCTACGAGTTCAGAGCGGGCGTCTACACAGAAAACGTCTGCGCGACAGGCAGCATACGCCTGACAGGTACACCGACCGGCAAACGGCAGCTCGTGATCACCACCGGCCGCTTCGTGGACAAATACGGCACTCCTCACTACTGGCACATCAACAAGGCACACACGCTCATCTGGGACGGCAAGCCATTCATCCCCGCAGGCGGAATGTTCATCTACGACCGCGACTGGAACCTTGTCAAGGCCCAGCTCGATCTTCTCAAGCGATACGGCGTGCGCAACATATACCTGCATCTCGGAGTCAACCAGCCCTACCCGTGGAAGGATTACTCCGACGAAGACTACCGCTTCTTCCAAAGCACCATCGACTACCTCGACGACAACGGCTTCACCTATGGAATCGAGTTCCAGGCACTCGAAGCCAAAGGCCCCGGCTACGACTACCCCGGCGGCGGCCCGTCGGTCGATCACGTCAAAGAGAGCGGGGTCGTGCGCGTCGAGGTCAAGGAACCCCGTTCGGCGGTGTTTCTCGTAAGCGACAACGCCACCGGCAGGGTCGTACAATACGGCACGGCGAGGGTCGTCGATAACAAGACCGTGGAAGCCGACGTGAAGCTGCCGAAGTCGGGCGATTACCGAGTAGTGTTCCAGGTGGATAAGCCCGGCCCGGACGGCTTCGTGATGTACTACTGGGACGACAAATACGAAAACTACGTCGCCAAGGTGCGTGAACACTACTCCAAAATCAGGCTGGGGCCGGGGTTCCGGTTCCTTGTCGATCCGTTGTGGAACGAGATGAACACCAACCACGGCTTCGTTCCCAGCGCGCCGGCGTTTGCGGAGCAGTTCAGCCGATGGCTCAAGGATCGCTACGGCACGATCGAAAAGCTCAATGACGCATGGAAGCCTATCGGGTCGAAATGGCCGACGTTTTCTGCGGCCGGCAGCACCGTTTCGATCGCGCGAATCGACGACAAGCTCGCAGCCAAGCTGATGCAACACTGCTATTCGCGCAGCGCGAATCGGTTCTATGCGATCGACGCGTGCGCTAGCCAGTTCAACTACGACGTGCGCGAGTTCATCGGCCGCAGCCTGCTGCACTACTGTAACGACATCGCAGACGTCTTCAAGCAGCTCAACGACGTGCCGGTCATCTACAAGGCCTTTTCCGATGTCGACTGGTGGCACATCAACGACACCGGCCTCGCGTCCGGGCACGACGGGCTCGGCATGGAAAGCTACGGAAACGGCGAGCCGATGCTGATGTTCATGGGCGCGCACGTGTTCGGCGAGTGCGAACAGGCCGCAAAGACCACCTGGCTAATCGTCACCGAGACCGGCGAGGGCAATCACCAGGACGCCGTGCTCTCCCGCAACAAATCCATCGGCTACACCGACCGCCTGACCACGATGTACGCCAACTACAACGCGCTGATCTCCGGCGGCGCGAAGGGCATCTACCAGTTCAATATGATCGGCGGACGCGGCACGCAGGAACCCTGGACCGACAACCTCAGCCGCGATCCCAGGCAGCTCGAATGGCTGGCGACCTACGATCGCATCCTCGCCAATGCCGCCGCGCTCGTTGACTACAAGCCTGCGATGTATTTCCGGTTCCCGGCCCAGTTCAACCCCTGCAGCATGGGGCTTTACTCCGAGCCGTGCGGCGACTTCTACAACATGGGCGGTTGGTGGTGGCGCGAGCCCATCGAGAGATCACAAAACGGCATCTGGATCGTGCCGTCGATCTCTTTGGCGCCGGACGCGCCGATGTTCATCGTCAATCTCGAAAAGGCCCCTGCGTCCGAGCGATTTGCCGCGGAGTTGACGGACGCCGTTCGGGCCGGCAAGCGAATCACTATGATCGGGTTCCGCAAAGACCTCGGCGTGATCCCCGCCGTGGACAGGTACTATACGAATGATTACGCCGTCAACGAGCGCGGGCGCAGGTTCCAGGTCTTGAAGCCGACCGCCACCAGCCGTGTCTTGGGCAAGACCGCGCGCGGTCAGGTGTGGAACCTCATCGACGGCTCGCTGCAGATAAACAGCGAGGAAGTGTTCGGCCAGCACGGCTACCAGCCGCAGGACCTCGTCACCGGATCCGAAAAGAGCCTTGATCCCTACGACGGCGTATTCGACCTGCTCGGAGTCGAGCTTCTCGATCTCGGCCCCGACCTTACCGGCTTCAAATTCGAGGATAACGGCGTCCCCACAACCGTCATCACCGCGCGCAGCAAGATCACTCTCAGGGTTCCGAAAGACGCGACCGACTGCCTCTACGCAAATGGCGACAAGGCGGACGCTGCCGAGATCACTCTCGAACCCGCAAACAGAATGCTCACCAACGCCCACTACGACTGGGCGCCCGACGGCATACTCATCGACAGCCTGAACACGACCGAGACCATTATCATCACCGGTGCCTACGACATCGCGGCAGATGTGCCGAGAACGGCGCGGGATGAAGTCTCGTGCGTCTGGATTGAAGGCGAGAAGCCCGCCTCGCACAACTTCAACTACTCCTGGATGGGCGGCATTCCCACCCTATCCGGCAACGGCTTTCTCGCGCTGGAAACGGCGGTGACCCCGCCCAAGGACAACGGCTGGTATGCCTCCTACGAGTTCTTCGCGCCCAAGAAAGCCACCTACCAGCTCTGGCTTCGGGAAAGCCATCTCTCCTTCAGCTCGCCGTGCTCATATCGCGTGGACAATGGCCCCTGGATCAAAGTCACGAACATGCTCGTGTCACACGACACACGGGTCGTCACGCTCTACAACCCGGTCGAGGATACCCGGCAGATATTCGCTTGGTATCACTACGCCGGCATCCATCTTGCCGCCGGCCGTCACACGATCACATTCCGCGTGGACGAGCCTCGCCCCAAAGGTACAGTGCTTACAATGGCCGACGACCGCCCTTACGCCAAGCAGATCGACTGTATCGTGTTGATCGAGGGCGGCTTTGTGCCTGATGGAAAGCAGCGTCCGACGACGCTTGTCGCCAATGTCGAGCCGGCGATGGTCAACCTGCTGCCCAATCCCGGCGTGGAATTCGACCCGAACGGCGATGACCAATGCGACGGCTGGACGCCGGCGTCGTCCGACGGAGTCGAGTGGACCAAGCCGGGCTGGGGCAATATCAGGGTGGAGGGGCTATTTGATGTCAACTGCAGCCTCAAGGAATCCTTTGCGGGGCTGCGCGCGCTCAAGATATCGGCCGGGCCGGTGGAGCGGTGGTGGTCCAGCACACCCGTAAGGCTCGACGGCGAGACCAGCCTGCTTGCGGGAGGGTTCGTTAGAACAAGTTCGCCTCAGGTCAACGCTTTTCTGCGCGTCAAGTGGCTCGATGATTCCGCATGCGTCATCAAGACCGATATTCTGCCGCACGGGGCCGCGGATTCCGAGTGGCACGAGATCAAAACGACTCTCACCCGGCCCGCAAGCACGCACGGCGCGATCTTCGAATGCGTCGTTTCCCCGGGGGCATCCGGCACGGCGTGGTTCGACGATCTGGTGCTGGCGAAACCCCTTCCGTAACCTATCCACCTGCTGCTGAAATCACGAACAGCCGCGCCGTTTCCACCACGTCGAGGGTCATGCTCAGTTGCCCGCCTTTCACCTCTCCCCGCACCGGAACGAAAGCGCCGTCCACGACCTCGCGAATCGTGCACCGCCGCCAGCGATCCGGCACGGCGACGCGCAGCTTGACGTCTCGCGCAGGGTTGTTCCACGCGAACTCATTGTGCGTGTCGAAGCCGATGTAGTGGCCGTTGTTTACCACGACGACGACCATGCTCTTCGGCCCGCACATCAACGACCGCACCCACACGCCGGCGTCCGACCGACCGCCGGGGATCGGGCACCCAATCGAGAGCAGGTCGGCGACGGCAAGCACATCCTTGTTAATCCGCCCCACCTCCTCCCAGAGCGGCTTGTTGTCCGAAAGGCCGACAAACTTGCCTTCGCCGGTCTCGCCGCTCATATCGACGAAGTAGACGAGGCCTTTTGCGCCGCAGCCTATCGCATATCCGGCCATTATGCGTTCTTCTTCGGGTGTGGGCGGACGGCTGCCCAACTTGCGCCCGCCTTGAAGCCCGCAGGCCCAAAGGATCGGAATCATGGGCCGTGGAGTGCACGCATCGCGGGCGCAATCCAGGGCGTGATGGACATAGTCAACCTGCCGGCCGTTGAGAGGGACGTAGGGGTCCGTCACGAACACGTCCGGTATCTGTCCGTAGACGTACCATTGCAGAGGCTTGTAGGTGTTGTCTACGACGACCAAGTTGAGCACGGGCGGGTCCACGCTCCGCTGACAGCGTATCGTGGGGAGCACGTCGTGCATGGCATCGACGCCCACGCGCTTGATGACGGGCAGATCGCCGCCCAGCGACCAGTCCTTGGCGTCCGGCTCATCCTGATTGTTGTAGAATATTACGCCCGACTGCTGCGGGGTGCGGCGGCGATGTTCGCCGACGTTGTACCTCGGCACGCAGTTCATCCCCGCTTCCTCCAAAACCGGACTCACCCCCGCCGTAAAGTACGTATTTATGCCGTGCTGCTTGGCAGCTTTCACCCGGGCGGCGTCGACGACTCCATACAACCCGACGACGAAGAAGTTGTCCCGCGCGCGCACGATCTGCGCCACGCGCGTGCTGTCGGCCAGTCTCGCCTCGACCAAATGATATGAGCCTGGCTCCCAGGCCGGATCGAGCTTCGATTCAAGCAAAACCAAACCCGCGGCGTCGGTCCTTGCCGCCGCCGTCAAACGCCGATCCAGATACAGGGCCGCCTGGCCGATCTCCTTTGCGTCCATGGGCCGCAGATAGACGAATACTCGATCAATTCCGGCGGAGAACGATATTGATTCGAGGCGGACTCGCGGCGGCTTGGAGGGGACTTTGACATCAAGGCGGCCGGTCGAGCCTGTGCGGAATCGCAGCGCCACGGTTCTTGAGGGCGCAGAGCGAAGTCTGATGTCGCACGCGGCCCATCCGCCGGACTCCACGCGCGCGGGTGTCACGTGCCTTGACGCGGGATCGTCGGAATCCACGGGCACGTCGGGCTTGCGCAGACTTGGCGATTCCAGCCGATACCAGACCACACGCCCGGTGCGCTGAGGAGTGGTCACGAGATCCGCGATTGGATCGCCGTCGATCTCGGTGAGTTCGATGGTATCAGCGGTCATGGAATTGTTGACCAAGACCAGATGAATGCTGCCGGCGGGCTGGAAGTACTTCGGAAAGAACTGCTCGTCGTGTGCCCAACCCTCGCTCCAGATGTAGCCGTCCCACGGCTGCGGAGCCGTCCATGGGTTGGCGTCGGGCCGCCAGGCAGCGCCGACGACCGTCCAGGCGCTGCTCCGAACCGACAATGCGCCGACGAGACCGGCCGCGATGATCAAAATTCTCAGTTTCATGGTTATTTCCCTTCCGTCCGCCAGGCAGCCAACTCTTCGGGCGAGCAGATGAACCGTGCTGTAGGCCGCTCGTCCGCCCAGTTCACCTCGCCGAACCTGATTACACAGCCTCCGAACCCCGCGATAAGCGAGCGAGTTCCCCGTTCCTTCACGATCTCGATACCGCCGCCGTCCCGCCAGAACTCCCGGCCGTCCGCAAGCTCGAAGCGATCCATTCTAGCGCTTTCGAAGACCCAGTTCCGTATCGCCGTGCCCCTGATTGCCGCATTGACGTGCAGGAACCACCGCCCACAGTGCATGTGCAGGTTGCTCGACTCGAGGCTGCCTTGGACGTGCCCGCCTTCGAGCCTGGGTTCGTAGCCGTCTGCCGGCCCGACCAGTATCGGGCCGTGGTCTTCCCAATCCACCAGATTCTCGGTGCTCGTCAGGGCCACACAGGATGCGCCCTGGCTCGTATTGGCCGTGTAGGTCATCCAGATGCGCCCGCCGTGCTCGAAAACATGAGGGTCGCGGCAGCTCGATATGCGGTCTTCGCGCCAGAATGCCCAAGACTTGCCCTTGCACGGCGAGATGGGGTTTCGCTCGCACCGCCGCCATTCAAACAGGTCGCTGCTTACTGCCATGCCGATGTCCTGCGAGATGTGTCGGTTCACGCCCGTGTAGAACATGACGAAGCATCCCTCTCGCCTGATGATAAACGGCGCCCAAACGTGCGCCTCCTCCCAGGAGTGCGGCCGCACCAGCATTACGGGGTCGTGGACCTCCCAGTCGAAAAAATCGGCGGTCGACGCATGGCCGAAGTAGATCTCGTGGCCGGGGTAAAACGGTGTGCCCTCCACCAACCTGCGTTCTATATAGAAGAAATGATACCGCCCGTCGTGCTCGACGACGCAGAAGTCGGCCACCATCCCGCCAACCGGCCTGAAGCCGCTGCCGATGATGTCTATCTGCGGATGGCGATACTTCTCGGCCCGCATAGCGAATAGGCGCTGTTCGAACTCGATGTTGTTCATGGCGCGAACTCGTTCCACCATCGCCGCGCAAATTCCTCCGCAGACCGCGTGCCGAGCAGGCGAAACGAGAAAAGATGTGGTATATTGCGGGTGGGAGAAACTGCTGGAGGGACGGACAGACTATGAGAAGTACGATGCGCTGGGTGGTGAACATTGCGGCGGCGCTCGCTTTCGCCTCGGCGGCGTGTGCAGACACCGTCGCCCTATCATTCTACCGACACGGTTCCGGGTTCACGGAACGCAGGACAATCGACGGCCAATCTACACCGCTTGTCGCGGTGCAGCTTCTGCTCGAAGGGCCCACGGCCGAGAACGCCGCGGACGGCGTTGTCAGCGCCATTCCCGTCGGCACACGGCTTCTCGGCTTTCAGCCTTCCACAAACGGCGCGGTTATCGAGCTTTCACAGGAAGCCGTAGCGGGTCTGGACGAAATCACCTGCGAGATGATCTTCAAGCAGTTCGTGTATACGCTGATGCCGTTCGGGCTGGATTCGAACGTCCGCGTGAACGTGGCGGGCAAGCCGCTGTCGAGCTACCTGACACCGTGTCCAGCTCCTCTTTACTCGGCGCCCGTCACTCAACCGGCTGCCGCTCCATCTACCGTGGGTCTCGCGGGCAAGCGAATCACGGTATCGCCCGGCCACGGCTACTATTGGTGGAACGCGGGCGGCGTTTGGACGACTCAGCGCGGGGTGGTGTGCGGGTACCCTCCGGAGGATTTCCACGACCTCGATATCGCTCAGTTTCTACGCAAGTATCTGGAGCAGGACGGCGCCTACGTGCAGTGGGTGCGTGAGTTCGACAAGACACGCGGCAACGGCCCCAGCGGGCATCCCTGGTGGCAGGAAGCGGCTTATGTCTATCTCAAGGACGCCGGCTACTCCTGCTCTGTCTATGCAAGCTCCAGCGGAGTCTGCAGCTACACCGGCGCGGACCACGCCAACGACGACGTGCGCTGCCGCGGACTCGCCTCCAACCTCGACAGCCGCGGCAACACGGACGTCTTTCTATCGATTCACACCAACTCCTCCGACGGCACCGCCAGGGGCACCACGGTCTGGTACTGCGACACGGGCGAGCATGTCGCCTACGGCCCTCAGAGCATCGACTTGTGCAACAAGATCGGCAACGCGGTCATCAGCGCGATCCAGACCGCAGGCGAGAAATGCGCGGACGGCGCCACCTGGGGATTTCTCGGGGGCGTCGGAACGAGATACGGCGACCTTGGCGAAGCCAGAATCCCCCAAAGACCCGCCGCCATCATCGAACTGGGGTTCCACGACAACTGCGCCGGTGACGCGCCCAAACTCGAAGAACCGTTCTTTCAGTCGGTGGCGATGTGGGGCGAATACAAGGGCGTTTGCCAGTTCCTGGGTACAACGCCGACCTGGGATATGTATTCCGACGAGTTCGTTTCGAGCGACATCCCCGCGACCATGGCCCCCGGCGAGACTCGAAGCGTGCACATCACGTTCAGAAACAGGGGCGTTCTGTGGACATCGGCAAAGGGCTTCAAGCTCGGCGCGATCGATGATTCCGACCCATTCACTTCAACTATCCGCTACCCCGTTTCGACCGATACCGGCCCCGGCGATACCTACACGTTCACGGTCACGCTCACGGCGCCAACCACCCCCGGCTACTATACCACCGACTGGCGCATGATCCGCGAGGGCTATCAGTGGTTCGGCGCGACTTGCTCGAAGACGATCAACGTCGGCGGCCCGCCGGATACCGAGCCGCCGACGGTCCCGACCAACCTCTCCGGCACTGCAGTGTCGCCCACCCAGGTCAACTTGACCTGGACGGCCTCGACGGACAACGTGTCGGTGTTCGGCTATAAGGTGTACCGGGGCGGGTCACTGCTCGGCACGAGCGTGACCACCGCCTACTCCGATCTCACCTGCAGCCCCGACACGACCTACTCATATAGCGTTTCCGCCTACGACGGCAGCGGCAACGAGTCGGCGCAGTGCAGCCCGGTCAGCGTGACCACACCTTTCGACGCCGAGATCATAATGGACGAAGAAGTGGCTACCTACACCGGAGGCTGGAGCAACGCGACCGGGCCGACGCCGGACTGCTACAACGGCGACTACAAATACGCCACCACCGCCTCCAGCGAGACGGCGACCGCAATCTGGCGTCCCGATATTCCCAGGGCCGGCAACTGGGAGGTATATGTCTACTACAGAGAGGGGTCCAATCGCACGCAGCAGGCACCGTATACGGTCTACTACAACGGCGGCTCGCAGCTCTTCAGGGTGAATCAAGAGACGGGCGGCGGGGCGTGGTATTATCTCGCGACTCTGCCTTTTGCGGCCGGAACGGCGGGTTATGTCAAGCTCGGCAACAACACGTCGGACATCGGCGAGGCCGTCATCGCGGACGCGGTCAAGTTCCACTATGCGGGCGGGACCGGCACGGCGCCGTCGATCCAGCAGCATCCGTCGCCTTTGACGCTTTGCGCCGGAGGATCTGGCAGCTTCAGCGTCACTGCCGGCGGAACCAGCCCGCTCAGCTATCAGTGGCAAAAGAACCAACAGGACATCTCCAACGGCGGCCACTATTCGGGCGCCACGACCGCAACCCTAACCGTTTCGAACTGCGACTCCTCCGACGCCGCGAATTACCGCTGCGTAGTGACGAACGCATACGGTACGGCGACCTCCAACAACGCGGCGCTCACGGTCGTCACCACGCCAGCCGCTCCGACCGCTCAGGCCGCATCAAACATCGGCACCGATACCATCACCTGGAACTGGAGCAGCGTCGCCGGAGCAACCGGCTACAAGCTGTGGACCGCCTCTTCCGGCGGAACGCAGATCGGCACAACGATCTCGACCAACTACTACGCCGAAAGCGGACTTGACCCGGGCGCGGCGTATACGAGATACGTGGAGACACAGAACTCCTGCGGAGCGTCGGCGACGCGGACGCAACTCGGCCCGGCCGTCACCACCGCCCGCAACTGCCCGGAGAACGGCGGATTCGAGGGCGGTTTCACGAACGGCGTCGGCAACCACTGGACTAGGGTGTCCGGCACGAATGGGACGTGGTCCGACTCGACAACCTACGCAAGGACCGGCTCGCATTCCCAAAAGCTGCAGAACACCTCCGGTTACGCCGACCCCATCTACCAAAAGCTCAACGTCCAGCCGAACAGAGGCTACACCGTCGGCTACTACAGCTACCGAACCGTCACCAACGGCTACGTGACGCGCATCGGCATCAACTATACGGGCGGCACTACGGAGGACTTCGGATCGGACACAGGCATCGGCTGCCCGGCGAACGCATGGGTGCTCAAGGAAGTGTCCTTCCAGTCCGGCGCGACCGGCGTCATTACGATACTGCTCAAGGGCGGCCAAAACGGCGGCGAGACCAGCGGCTACTTCGATGACGTCTATCTCAAACCTACCAAGCCCGCCACGAGCGGCGGCTCCGCAACCATCCGCGGTGGGCAATCGGCGACGGTCACGGCCGGCGGCGGATTCGGCGGCACGAGCGGTGAGATGCACTGGTATACCGGGCCCGGCGGCACCGGCAGCCATGTCGGAACAGGCACGTCGCTGATCGTCAGCCCGGCTGCCACAGTCACGCTCTATCCTCGATGGGAAGCCTCGGGCTGCAGCGGGAGCTGCTGCGTCTCGGAGGACGGCCCGCCGGTGACCATAACGGTCGATTCGACCCCGCCGACAGCGGTCACGGTTACCGACGAAGGCACATATACACCCTCGCACGATACTCTCAAAGCGACCTGGACCGCATCGTCCGACTCCGGCAGCGGCCTCGATCATTACGAATACGCGATCGGCACCAGCCCTAATTCGCAGTCCGTCAGGGGCTGGACAAGCGCCGGTCTGTCTACATCACTGACCGCTTCCGGACTGGCGCTTGCCGACGGAGTCACGTACTACGTGCAGGTTCGGGCCGTGGACAAGGTGGGCAACACGTCAGCCGGATCGGCCGCCGACGGCATTACGGTCGCACCCGGCGTCGCAAAGATTTCCGACGCCTGGCTCAAGAACGACTACACCGACCCCATCTCTTTGCGCAACAAGGTCGTGACGGCGACCACGACTGGCGCGTTTTGGCTGGAGGAGACGGACAGATCGGCGGCGATCAAGGTGCTCTCGAATGCGTCGACCGCCGTCGGCAACACACTTAGTGTCGCGGGCACCCTCGGCACGTTCGGGACACAGAGAGCGCTGCAGGGTGACGTCGTGATCAACCAACCGGGCAGCACCACCATTCGGCCGGTGGCCATCGGCCAGGGATATGTGGGCGGCGCGGATTTCAACTCGGCAACCCCCGGGGTGAGCGCAGGCAAAGGTCTTTATAACGTGGGACTGCTCGTAAGGGTGTTCGGCAAGGTTGGCTTCTCCAGCAGCGCGGACCCCAACAACAAGTACTTCTACCTCGATGACGGCAGCGGCGTATCCTACGGCGGCCACAATGGCATAAAGGTCCTGTGCGGGTCAATCAATCCGCCCACATCGGGCTGGGCGGCAGCAACCGGCGTTGTGGTGACCGAGAGCGTGGGCAGTAAGACCGTTCCCGCGATAATGATCAGGGGAGTGGGCGACATCGCCTCGTTCTAGGTGGTTCAAGCTTTGCAGCTTGCACACTCGTCATTTCGAGCGAAGTGAGAAATGACGGAATGCCGCGTTCGGAATGACGGGGTGGCAGCTCGCCGGCGTGAATTACTTGGCCGGCGCGACACTGACTTGGCCTAGGTCGCAGGAGGCATCTGCGGACGGGGTTCGGCGAGCGTGACGGCGGTGTACTCCGGTCATTCAGGCTCCCGCTCGCAGCGGCCGGCCGGTCGCGGAAACGGCGCGGCCGCAGCCACCGCACGAACGGGGGCAGCTTTAGGCTGCGATGGTCAGGTGGTGGCCTCGGTCGCGACTTCCTTGGCGATTCGCGCCCATTCGAAGAGGCGTTCGGGCTGCCTTTCGACGGTCTGGACGTCCTTGAGCGTGATGTCCACGTGGCAGCCTTTGCACTCGCGTAGCGCCCGGCGAAGCGTCGTGCGGACGTGATCGGGGTCGAACCCGCAGCAGACCATCTCGGCGGGGTTGGGTCGATATGACAGCACATAGTCGGATCCGATTTGCTCCGCGCACCGGCGCACATTTGCGCGCGGCGCAACGGCGATGCGTCTGAGGTTCGGAATCCGGCGGAGCATGTCGATCTTTTCCGTCAGATCCTCGCAGCATCCGTAGGCCACCAGCCCGAACTTCCCGACAATGGGGAGTTGGTATTGCAGCATGAACTCGTCGTGCATCTGCGGCGATACGAGAGTCAGTTCCTGCGCCGCGCAGAAGCACCAGAGCTTGCGCCGCGTGACGGGCGTGGGATCGGCGCTGGGATCGGGCAGCTCGACCGCGTAGGGCATAGCTTGGTTACAGTGGTCGCAGAGCCGCCAATCGCCCGCGTCCTCCGCCTCCTGCTGAGCGGTCAGGATGCCGTCGCGCATGAACGCGAGCAGCTCGTGCAGCCAGCCGGGGTTGTCGATCATATCCCACATCACCTGATCCAGCCCGCGAAGGTAGCCCAAGTAGGTGCTTATGTCCGCGGCCCAGACGCGATAGATCGGGGCGCGATCGACGACCACTGGCAATATGTCGCCAATCGCGTCATTGAGGCGAACGTAGTTGCACTGGGTTGCAGCTTCGTCTATGACGTGGTGCGGAAAGACCATCCTGTCCTTGTCTGAGAGCTGCTTGATGGGCGGATCGTACTTCCATGCGCCTCCGGCAACTTCGCTGAGCTTCCTTGAGATCGGCAGTCCCCATATTCCCTCCGGCGGACTCTGCTTGACGGCCTCGACCGCGATCCAGGGCTCGTAGGTGTAGTCGTCGTCGATGCCGGAGCGGTAGATCATCATCCGCAGCCAGTGCTCATACTGGCGATAGAAACCCTCCTCACATTCCAGTTGGTTGACTTCCGGCACTTCCGCCCAAGGAACCGCGCGGACGTAGATCGGCGGGCGCGTGCGCTGCAGGCTGTTGTGGCGGCGCCATAGGTCGCGTCGGCGCGCCTGCTCGTCGGTGCAACATATCTCCACATAACGCGCCGCCAGGTCTCGAAGGATGCGGATGTCGTGTTTCCCGGCGGTCATCGTTACGCCTTCCTTGCCACCAGCATGATCTCCATTTCGTCGAGATCGACCGGCCTGCGCCCCCAGTTGCCCGCGGTGCCGCCCCAGATGTGGACGACTTGGAACCCGGCCGTCCGCGCCAGGAACGCAAGCTCGGTTGGAACGTAGCCGTGCTCGCGTGACGTGAAGCTGCGCTTGCCGCCGGGCGTGTCGTATTCGATCGTATTGCGATCGGTCATTGTCATCGGATCGAAGATGCCGCTTTCGACGTCCTCGGGTGTGTGCTGCCGCGCCATACGCAGGGCGCTCAGCGCTGTCAGGATGAACGTCGAGCCGGGCTTAAGGGCGGCGTGGATGTTGCGAAGTATCGCGAGGTCGCGGTCGGAGGGATCGTCATCCTCGCCAAGCAGGCAGAACGCGCCCTCGCAGAGGCAGATCGCCGCGTCGAAAACAGGCTCCGAGCGATACTCGGCGGCGTTGCATTGGATGAATTCGATCTCTACCCCGGCCTCATCCGCTGCTTTCTTCGCTTCGGCGAGCATGCCCGCCGACAGATCGACGCCGGTCACGCGATAACCGCGCCTGGCAAGCTCCACCGAGTGCCGCCCCGTCCCGCAGCCCATGTCGAGTACCCGGCTGCCGGGCGCGATGCCGGTCTCCTCAAGCACGAAGTCGATCTCCGCGACGGTGTTGGTGACGTAGCATTGGCACATATATACCGGCGCGTAATCGTCGAAGAATCGTTCCCAGTTGCTATTGCTCACTTCTTCACCACATTGAGCCCTTCTTGCAGGTCGCCGGCCGACTCGTTGGTGATGCGTTTGGCTTTGTTGAACCGGTTGCCCGAAATAACGGCGGTCGTGACGTTCTTGCCGAGGTGAATATCGGGCCGGTCCATCCAGAACCGGCAGTTGGATATGTTTATATCGCCCGACAGCGCGTCGATGGTAAACGCGTCCTTGTTCTTGCCCTGGTTAAGAAACGTGCACTGGTTGAAGCTGACCGTCCCCGTCCCGTCGATCTTCGCAATCGTCGACGCCGGCCCCCAGAACGAACAGTTGGAGAGCTGAACGACACCGCTGTGCGTGGACGCGACCTCCATAAAGATGTCGGTCTTATCGTTGCCGACAAACTCGCCGTTTGTGATCAGCAGACCCGGCGGTTGGCACTGCTCGACAAGAACCGCTCGCGCGCACCAGTCCGCGCCTATACCCAGAAAGTTGCCGTTGACCGATCCGTCCGGTCCGTTGTAGAACCGATAGCCTACCTTCGCCCCGAAAACGAACGTGTTGAGCACGTATTCCCAGTCCGTGCGCGCGAACTCGAACGCGACCAGGTTTTCGCCGATGTATTTGATCAGCTCCCCCCATTCCGGAACGCCTTCCGAACCGGCGCGGCCCCAGTAGTGCGGGTTGAAGTGGACGTTTTCGATGCGGCCGATGTCGGTGCACTTATCGATGTGTATTCCGATGCGCAGCGGGCAGCCGAAGCAGTTGCGGATGAGGTGCAGTTCGTTCGAGTAAGTGCCGAAGTCGATGGCCTTGTACGAATTGACGAACGTGCAGTCCAGCACGCTGCCGTGCATGCCCTTGCCCTGGATCGTGTAGGGATACGCGATCGTGCCCGGTATGCGCTGCTCGGGATAGAAGAAGGTGATGCCCTTGACCGCGCTGGATGCGTTGAGCATGATGCACGGCGGCCCGTTCTCGTCGTTGCGGCCGGCGTAAACCCGAAAGACGGTGCCGTTCGAAAGCTGTGCGTGGTGCGGCGCCTGCCACACGCCTGCGAGAGTCACTCCCTCCGGCACATTGAGCGGTCTGTCGATGCGATATGTCGCCGCATCGAGCTGCACAACGCCGCCGTGGTTGGCTCCGGCGTAGTCGAGCGCCTTCTGAATGGCGGCGGAGTCGTCTGTCACGCCGTCGCCCTTCGCGCCGTAGTCTTTCACGTTGACCGTGCCGCTCGCCGCGGTCGCGACAAGCGTGACGCCCATGATAGCGGCAAGTATGGTCAGATTCATTGGGTCCCCCTCGGTTTCAGGTTAGCAACAGTATAGGAACCGAGGGGGACACTGTCAATGCGAGCAGAGCCGACAGCCCGATGATATTGTGAACCGCCTTGCGGGTTCCTCGAGCGGCAGTCCTCTCATCGATAGACTGATTGTTCACGTAGCTCCTCCGCCCAGAATTGGTCGTTCAATGGTTTGTCCGATGCGTGTGCCAGCCGCAGGCACAGGACGATCGTGGAATTATACCGACCCGCCTCGATCAATCCGATGGTCTGGCGCGTCACACCCACTGCCTCCGCCGACTCCTGCTGCTAAAGTCCGCGTTCGGCGCGCGCCGGCTTTACCCGGTTGCGCACGTGTAATCCCGCGCGTGACGGATATCTGGTACTGGGAAGGATAAAAATGGGAGCGGCTCGTAATGCTCAAGTATCTTCTTGTTGTGCTGCTGATCGCAGCGGTTGCTGTGGGAGCTAAGACGATGGACACGAACGAGGGCAAGACGGAAGCAACCGTCGAGATTTACAACGCCCAGACCGGCAAGGTGGAAACGGTCGCCAAGATCGTCAAGACCAACGCCGAGTGGCGCAGACAACTCACGTCCGAGCAGTATGAGATCACCCGCGCGAAGGGCACGGAGGCGCCTTTTACGGGATCGTGTGCGATCCCGCCGGGGGGCAGCGGGATCTATCAATGCGTCTGCTGCGGCACCGACCTTTTCGAGTATAGGCACAAGTTCGATTCAGGGACCGGTTGGCCCAGCTTCTGGGAGCCGGTATCCCCGCACAACATCAGGCTCGAGCCCGACGATTCGCTCGGCAGGCATCGCACGGAGGTCCTCTGCGCTCGATGCGACGCACATCTCGGGCACGTCTTCGACGACGGCCCCCCTCCGACTCACAAGCGCTACTGCATCAACGCCGCCGCACTCAGGCTGGCCGTAACCGACCCGAAGCCCAAGCACGAGATCGCGACGTTCGCGGCGGGTTGCTTCTGGGGCGTTGAATCGGCGTTTCGGGAACTGATCGGCAAGGGCGTGATCTCGACCAGAGTCGGCTATACCGGCGGCCACACCGAGAATCCGACCTACGAGGATGTGTGCTCGCACACGACGGGCCACGCCGAAGCGGTCGAAGTCACGTTTGACCCTGCCAAGATCAGTTATTCGAAGCTGTTGAACGTCTTCTGGAGCATCCACGATCCGACCACCCTCAACCGCCAGGGGCCGGATGTGGGGGATCAGTATCGCTCCGCCATCTTCTATCATTCCGACGAGCAGCGCAAACTTGCCGAGGACTCAAAAGCGGAGCTGGAGAAATCCGGGAAGTACGGCAAACCCGTCGTGACGGAGATTACGCAAGCGGGGGTTTTCTACCCGGCGGAGGACTATCACCAGCAGTATTTCGAGAAGCGCGGCATGGCTCCGACCTGCCGCGCGCCGGTCTCGGATTAGGGCCCGCCTTTGACACGCCGCGCCGGACCTGCGGCAGCTCGGAGCTGGCGGGTTACGACTTCTTGCTTCGGCACCGCGGGGCCCGGTTGGCGACGAGCCCCGCGGCGTCATTGGTCACTTGCGGCGGCCGCGGAGGAGCTTTGCGGAGGCTGCAAGGCCAATCAGTGAACACAGTGCCGCTGCCGACGACGGCTCCGGCACGGTTATCTGCGAGATCACCGTATACGAGTTCCAGTTGGAGTCGTAGTAGCTTACCAGAGCGCAGACCGCGCCCGTGGCCGGGTTCTTGCGAACCAGCGAAACGAACGGATACAGCGCGCCCGGCTGCACGAACGTCGCGAACGTGCTGACCGCGCCGCCGTCGTATATCTGGATCGCGTTCGGCGTGACGGCATTGTTGGTGAACATCAGCCTGCCGTCGATGAACGCGGAACCGTATGATCCCTCGATCGCTGTCAGAACAGCGGCGTCGGCTCGCGCAAGAGCGCCGGCGCCGATCGCGTCGGCGACCTGTGCACTAGACCATCGGATGATCTGCGTGGTCGGGCCATAGCTCGCGGGAATGTAGATCAGGCTGCCGTCCGAGTCGAACGCCAGCGGCCCGGACGGCCCGTCCGACGTCGCGATCAGATCGCTTCCGGTCTCGCCGAGCAGGCAGATGCTCGATTCCGTCCAGAACGCGTTCGAAGCGACCACATACGGCCGGCCGTCTCTGAAATCCATGTCGAAGTTGTTCGGTATATTGGCTACAAAAGCCGCGTCGCTGGGGCTTGTATAGGAAAACGCGAAGATGTTGCCGCGGCTCGACTCGCCGAAGTAGACCTTTCCGTCGGCCGGGTTATACCTGACAAACGTCCCCCACACCGGGCTCCCGAACGTGTAGAGCGCGACGCTGCCGGTCGGCGAGACCTCGCGGATCGCACGTCCGTCGTTTATCAGATAATGGCCGTTGGGCAGCACGTCGAAGCCCGACACGAACGCGCCAGCCGGCACTGTTATCTGCAGGTCGATAGTGTTCAGGCCCGGCGAATACATCGCCGCGGCATACGCGCCCGCGCAGATCGTCGACGCGAGCGCTGCCACAGTTAAAAGGCGATACAGGTTTATCAATCTCTTCTCCTTCAATGTCATCCAGAACTGGTTTTAATATCCAGACTCCGGCGCTGGGCGCTGAATCGACTTCATCATGACCCGCCGCGGCCGACAGCCTGGTGGGTGACGGCTGATAGCTGATAGCTAGATGCCGTCGGTGAGTCTGATAATCGTCTTGCCGGATCCCTCCTCTCTATCGCAGATGCCGGTCACGGTCACAAACGTGCCGGCGGCTTTGGGTTCGACGTACTCCTCGCTGACAACGGTCACGGTGCGGCCGCCCTCGGCGATGGTAAACGTGCAGCCGTCTCCGGGATCGACGATTCTGCCCCACGTGCGGACGCGCAGTCCGTATGCCAGATCGGAGGCAAGGCTGTGAATAGGCATGCCGACCGGCCTGGGCAGCGGCTGATCGATCGCCGTGAACGAAAGCATTGGATCGTCGATGGAAAAGCGCCCGTGCGCCTTGGACGTGTGCCCGGTTATGGTGATCTTATCGCCCACCTGCACCTCGCGGCTGCCGTCCACCCTGAATCGCGCGTCCCACTCGGCCCGCATCCCCGCCGACCTGTCCGGTGACTCGATAAAAAACTCCGTTGGATAGACCGCGGTGACGATTGCCTCCGTCACGAGGCCGTAGTCGCCTGCCGGCAGCGCCTTGAGTTCGCCGATGCTGAGCGCGGGCCTTGTGCGGGAGACTGCGTCGATGTCGGCGGAGACGTCCTTGAGAACGCCGAATGCGTCGCCGGTGCGCGCGTCGGTGAGCCGGACGTATCTGAACCAATCGATGCCGGCCGGGACCGTCGAATTGTCGACCATCAGCGGAACGCCCGGCGCGGTCTCGACTATCGCGTCGGCGATGTCGAACGCGTCGCCCCCGCCGGACACGTAGTCGAAACCGGCCGTCCCGCAATAGCCTAGACATCGGATGTTTGCGGGGCGGTCGGGGACGGTGTATAGCTCCTCGGTCGTGCGCGAGACATTCGGAAACGGCGGGTAGGCAAGCTCCTGGGGCAGGCCCACGGTCGGCGTGTATTCCGCGTAGCCGTAAACCGCGGTATAGGACTTGCCGACGTCGTAGTTGTGAGGATCCGGATTCGGATCGCCGTTGGTGCAGGCGCGCAGGTTCTGCGGAAAGATGCTGGGCTTGATGAGATACCACGTCGAGCCGTCCTGGCTGATCTCCACAAACGCCAGCTCCTGCCACCGCAAATTGGGATTGTACCCCACGAAATGGGCATTGGAAAAGACGATGAAATCCAGGCCGTAGGGGTTGCGCGGGTCGTCGACGACCGGCGTGCAGAACGCCAGCGTGATCGTGCCGCCGTCGCCGAGCGTGACTACAGGCGTGTCGGTGTCGCTGTAGTACGGCTCGTTCACGTATTTGCCGTGCGGCGCGCCGAGTGCGTTTTGCGGATCGATCCATATCGAGCCGGGGTAGTTGTACCAGCTCGGCCCGGGCATGTAGCCGACCACCACATCCGCAAACGGATCGGCCACCGGCGCCGCGTATACCCTAGCCGCGCACTGCGCCAACAGGCAAATAGTCAATAGCAAATCGGAAATAGTAAATCTCATTTCGTGTCCCAAAGGCTGTTATCTCTCGGACCGAACCAGCCGAGGTTGTAAGACTTGCTTGCTACGCCGTAGGCGTTCTCGCCGTCTTTAGTGAAGCTCATGCGCCGGCTGGAGACGTGGCCGTCGCACCATCCCACGTTCGCACGCCCCCCGTGCCTGAAATGCACCGAAGGGCTGAGCAGCGTGACCCCGGCGCCGCCCGACGAATCCGGCAGATAGGGCGGATACGCAAACGATTCCTCGATCAGCACCGGCCCCTGTTGGTCGGCAACCGCCATCGCGGCATCGGCGAACATGATCGTGCGTGAAGGGCTCGCCAGATCGCCCATCGTCGAGGTTTCTCGCGCGGCCTTGACCGGATCGTTGCGGTAGTAGGTTCCGCCGACGTAGAGGTAGTTGTAACCGAACCCCCCGCAGCCGGATTCGTAAGCCGCCCGTGCCTGCGACTTGCTCTTGAGCATCGTAAGCAGTGGGCACTTCTTGATTCCGCCGCTGTGGCCCAGATACGCCCAAAGTGGGCCTTTGGACGGATCGAAGTCAGAGTCCGACGTCGCGCGCACGCCGTGCCAACGGCGCAGGTTCGCGCCGAAGATGTCCGGTGCGGCAGGGGCGAAATGGCCGGAGTTGTCGTCAGCGTAGGCCAAGTTGGCCGCGGCGAGCTGCCTGAGCTGCTGCGCGCACTTTGCCGACCTGCCCGACTGCTGAGCCGATGCGAACACGGGGAACAGGATCGCCGCGAGAATGCCGATTATGGCGATCACCACCAGCAGCTCGATGAGTGTGAATCCGACAGGGCTTAGCAGCGAGCGGAGCGGGCCTATCGAAGCCCGACCGCCGCAAGCCCTAAGTGGACCCGCGGGGCAGTGTCGAAGGGCGCGCGGGGTCTGGCCCCGCATTGATTGCCCATATAACGCGAAACGGGCTTGCCGCCCATTTCGGAAGTCTTTTTGGACGGAAGCCCGTGTAGTGCGATCCGGGAATGCTGCGTCCGACATCTTTGCCTCCGAAGATGCTGCGCTGACAAGCGACAGGGCAGGTCTTCTGACTCCCGGATCGTCCTCCTCGGCCCCTTCCCAGCCCCTTGTTCGATGGGGACATGATGTCCCCGCCCAACAAGGGGCCAGTGGTTTTTAGCCGGCTCGTCCCCGGTTACAGCGGCGGGCCCGTGACGGTTTCACACCGTCTTCCCTTAACCCTGTACGCCACGATATTTGGTTGTCGGTGAGAGTATAGCAGGCCGGCTTAGGACTGTCAATAGGTTTTCCCAGCACGGAATCCCGAAAGTCAGAAAAAAAAGAAAAGGGGAGTTCCGTTTCCGGTTTTCCAGCTTTCGGGCTTCCATGCTTGAGCCACCTATCTTATGATATAATGCCCCAAATCAAGAGATTGAGGCCTTTGATGGACATGCTGAACTTCCGCAGCGATACGCAGACCCTGCCCACCGAGGAAATGCTCGACGCGATGCGACACGCCGAGCTCGGAGACGATGTCTTCGGCGAAGACCCGACCGTCAACAAGCTTCAGGACATGGCCGCGCGAATGCTCGGCAAGGAGGCGGCTTTGCTCGTGATCAGCGGCACGATGGGCAACCTGGTCTCGCTGATGACGCACGCAGACGGTCTCGGCGGGGAGGTCATAGTCGATTCCGAGGCGCATGTGTTCTACTACGAAGGCGGCGGAATGTGCAGCATCGCGGGGTGGACTCCCATGCCCGTACGCAGTCACGCCGGAATGCTCGATCCGGACGAGGTCGCCGCCGCGATCCGCAAGCCCGATGTCCACTACCCGACCGCGAGGCTGCTCTGCCTCGAAAACACGCACAATCGCAGCGGCGGGCGGGTCGTGCCGCTTGATCTGCACAAACGCCTCTGTGCCGTCGCGCACGAGCGCGGGCTGGCGGTCCACCTCGACGGCGCGCGGATATTCAACGCCGCAATTGCGGCGGGAGTGTCGGCGGCGGACTACGCTGCGGACTGCGATTCGGTTCAGTTCTGCCTCTCGAAGAGCTTGAGCTGCCCGCTGGGGTCGGTGATCGTAGGCACGCGTGACTTCATCGAGCGAGCGAAGTTTCACAGAAAACGCGTCGGCGGGGGGATGCGTCAGGCGGGGGTGATCGCGGCGGCGGGGATCGTTGCGCTTACGAAAATGATCGATAGGCTCGCGGACGACCACGCCAACGCGAAGCTGCTCGCGCGCGGCGCGAGTGATATCCCGGGCCTGTCGGTCGATATGGCGAGCGTGGAAACCAATATGGTCAACATCGATCACACCGGCACCGGCCTTTCGACCGACGAGGTCGTCGATAAGCTCAAGGCCGCCGGCGTTCTCGTCAGCCCTCGGCCACCGAGGGCGATTCGTATGGTCACATCACGGCATACGGGCAGGGCGGAGGTCGAAGAGGCCGTCGCGCGGATGAGATCGGCGCTGGGATAGCTGGGAGCTAAGGGGGAGCTGTTCAGTCTTCCGGGAATGTCTACTCCGCTAGCCGTGAGTAAGCCCGTCCTGAGTAGGCGGGGACTCGCCGTCGTATGGAAGGACGGGCTGTATCGAAGGCGGTGCCCGTAGCCCGTGCTTCGATACGGGCCACAGAGCGGCCCTACTCAGCAATTACGGTATACGGCGTTCGCGACCCTACCCACCTGGCGATATGGAAACCGCGAAGACGCGCAGCGTCGTTGTCTTGTTCTCCTGTTTCGCCGTGCCGCCGAGGACGTAGGTGCGGTTGAGCGAGACGGTACGGGTGGTCTTCATCGTCTGCACGGGCAGCACCTTGGTCTGGCCGGCCAGGAGCATGTTGAGCGTGAGTTCTCTGATGTCGAGCGTGATCGTGGATGGGTCCTTGACCGTCAATGACCATTCTCCCGAAAAGCCCGCCTTGGAGCGATCATCCGGGCTCGGCGGGATGTCGATTGGACATACCTCTTTGTTTTCGCAGGTGACTTTGCCGCCTGCGACGAGCGTAAAATCGTAGTCTTTGGATGCGCTGCCAATCTGCCGCAGAAACCGCGCCGGGGTCGACAGATCGAGCACGAACGGCGCCCCGCTTTCGGGCAGTATCGGCGCCTGTTTTATGATCTCCTCGAAGCTCTTGAGCTTCGCGACCTTGGGGTTTCTCGGCGTCGCTGTAAAGCACACGACGCTGAGCGTATAGGTGTTGCTGGGCTTCTTTGCCGCGGCGGGCGCAGCCGCCGCAATCGCAAGCAGCGCGATAAGCAACACAGACAATCCACGTGCTTTGGGGTTCTGCATCATAGCTCTCCTTCCGGACAGTTAGCTAGCAACAATAGACGGGATTCCGGCGGCAGTGTCGCTCCCTAATCCCAGGTGCTCACCTTCTTCACCTTCGCGTCGGCCTCCTCGAACCAGCGGTAGCTGACGGACTTTTTTTCGGTGTAGAACAGCACGCCGTCCTTGCCGTGGCTGTGGAGGTCGCCGAAAAACGACTGCTTCCAGCCGGTGAAGCTGAAGAATCCGAGCGGGACGGGTATGCCGACGTTGATGCCCACCATCCCCGCGCCGACCCGGTGCGCGAACTCGCGTGCCCATCGACCGCTCTGAGTATAAATTGCCGAACCGTTGCCGAACCGGCTGGCGTTGATGATCGAAAGGCCCTCCTCGAACGAGCGCGCCCGCTTTATGCACAGCACCGGCCCGAATATCTCCTCGCGTCCGACGCTCATCTCCTCGGTCACGTGGTCGAATACGGTCGGGCCGAGGTAGAAGCCGCCTGGTGTTTCGGAATTTCCGCCGCGCTCAAATGCCGAAACACCGGCGCCGTTGCCGTCGCCGGGGACGGTCAGGTCCCTGCCATCCAGCAGGAGTTCCGCGCCTTCGGCGACTCCCGTTTCGATCCATTTGACCACGCTTTCGCGGTGCTCCGGTGAGACCAGCGGGCCCATCGTGGTTGCCGGATCTTCGGCGGGACCGACCTTGATCTGCTTCGCGCCTTCGACTATGAGGGTGGCCAGCTCGTCGGCGATTTCATCGAGCGCAACCACGGTCGGCAGCGCCATGCACCGCTCTCCCGCGCACCCAAATGCGGCGTTCACGATCCCCTGCGCAGCCCGCGGCAGCACGCAGTCCGGCATCACCAGCGCGTGGTTCTTGGCCTCTGTGAGCGCCTGCACGCGCTTTCCGTGCGCAGCCGCGGTGCGGTAGATGTCCAGCCCCACCGCGGTCGAGCCGACGAAGCTGATCGCCTTTACATCGGGATGTTCCAACAGCAGCTTCACCGACTCACGCCCGCATGTGATCATGTTCACGACGCCCGCAGGCAGGCCGGCCTCGGTAAGCAGCTCCATCAGCCGGGCGGCGGTGTTGGGGACCATGCTTGCGGCCTTGAGCACAAACGTGTTCCCGCAGGCAATCGCGATAGGGAACATCCACATCGGGATCATGGCGGGGAAGTTGAACGGGACTATCCCCACACACACGCCCAGAGGCTGCCGCCACGTGACCACGTCGAGGCCGCGCGAGACGTTTTCCAGCGACTCACCCATCATCAGCGTCGGCATGCCGCATGCGAACTCGACTATCTCGATCCCACGCTGAATTGAACCGACCGCCTCCGCGTGGGTCTTGCCGTTCTCGGTGGCGAGTATTGTCGCGATCTCTTCGATATGCTCGTCAAGCAGCGCCTTGAACCGGAACAAAACCTGCACGCGCTGCTGCACGGGCGTCTCCGACCACGGCCCGAACGCCGCTCTCGCCGCCACGACCGCCTGGTTCACTTCCTCGGGCAGGCAGCGCGGACACTCGGTCGTGATTTCTCCCGTGCTGGCGTTGTAGACTGGGGAGTAGTTGTCGGTCTTCGATTCGACCCACTGCCCACCGACGAACATCTTGAGCCGTCGAATGCCGTTTGGGCCGGCGCAATACGGTGCAGTGTTGCTCATTCTCTCGCTCCTTGCCTCCCACACAGTATACCGCGGGAACGGATAATAGGAAAGACGGGCCGGTAGCCAAAAGGTTTGTGCCCAGGCGTTTCGGGCTTCCTGCGGAGCCGCTTGGGCGGTCGCTGCGCGCCAATTTAGGCAGGCGTACGGTTCGGCTGGGTGCACTCGCGAAATCGCGAAAGAGCGAAACAAGAAGGGTAGCGGTGCGCAGGGCCGTTACCGGCGATAACATAGCTATGCAGCAGGTAGGAGCCGGCGAATGCAGATCCGCCCGCATCGGAATGGCGCGGTACCGCATTCGGAACGAGAGAACGCCGGTTCGGCGGAATGATTTCTTAGACCAGTTCCTTCTCGAACCGTTTCATCGTCGCGAGTTCGCGGGGCAAATGGATTTCATACGGCTCCCAGTTGATCCACTCGCCGCTCAGAAACCCGTCATAGCCGATCGTTGCGAGCAGTTGCAGTGCGCGGCGATGGTCGATGTCACCCGTCCCGATAGGCGCGAGTCCCGACGCGTCAGCAGGCCCGTCGTGGATGTGCAGATGGCGGATGTAAGGCTTGAGCGCCGCGAATGCGTCGTCCATAGTCACCTTGGCCGTGCGCACGGGGTGCATTATGTCCCAGTTGGCGGCAACGGCGGGATGATCGACGCGCGCAAGCACCGCCGCAACATGGGTCGGGTCACACCAGTGGTCGTGCGTCTCCACGCACACGGTCACCCCACGCTCTCCCGCCTGATCCGCGACTTTCGAAAGCGAACTGACCAGCAAGTCGATGGCCTGCTCTCTTGTCACGCCGTCCGGTATCTTGCCGCCGAACACGCGAATCGCGGGCGCGCCTACGTCGCTCGCAAGGTCGATGCGCTCGCGCGTTTGGCCGATCATCTCGTCGGTCCTGGAGGGGTCGGCGTAGGTGATCGACGTCGCGAGGCAGGCGAGCGCAATGCCCGATGCTTGCACCTGACTGCGTATCGCGTTGCGCTGGGCGGCGGTGGCGGCGACCTCGATTCCGTGGGCATGATTGGAGTCGAGGCGCGGCTCGATTCCGTCATAACCGTATTTGCGCGCCACCTCGAGCATGCCCGCAAGATCAAGCGCGGGTGTCGAGAAACTCATGAACGAATACTTCAAAGCAAGTCCTCCTGTGTTTTTTTCATTCTCGCCAGGCACGACTCCGCTGACGCCGAGCAGACCTGACCAACGGACGTCGGATCGAACCCCGTCTTCAGCCTGTCGAATGACGCGGTGCAAGCCGGGCGGCGGGCGGAAGTTCGCCTCTGACGGCTGCTGCTGCCTACTTGCTATCGGAGAGTTATCACCACGTTCTCGGCGTTCGATTGACGGACGGCATCCAGCACGCGCGAGAGTTCGAGCGCGTCCTTGGGCGTGACTGCAAAAGGCCGTTCGCCGCGGATCGCAGCGGCGATTTCGGCATATATCTCATCGGTGTCGCCATACAGCGCGCCGCGGATGGTCTCGTTGGTGACCGCATCCTCCGTCGATTGCATCGATGCAAACTGCGTCGGATCGGCGGCCTTGGCAAGCGCGGCCCGGTGGATGGTTACGCTGCTCCCACGCACGACGATCGTACCCCTGTCGCCTTGCAGCACCCAGCTTGCAAACTCCTCGGCCGAGATCGTGTACTCGGCCTGCACGATCGTGCCGTCGGCAAGCGTCATAACGGCCATAAACACGTCCTCGACATCGCCGGGGTTGATGGTCTGCTTCATGCGGCCGTAGACGCTCGCGACGGGACTGCCCATCAGCAAGACGGGTGGGTCGATGATGTGCGGGCCCCAGTTCAGCAGATAGCCGCCGCCGAAACGACGCTCGGTCTGCCAGTCGGATCGCGTGCCGAAACTGCTGACAACCCGCCGAACAATGAACACCTTGCCGATGACACCTTCGGCGAGCAGTTCTGTTAGGCGGCGCAGATCGCTTCCCCACCTCGCCGGCAGCCACGGCAGCAGTTTCGCGCCGGAGGCTTTCTGCGCCGCGATCATGCGCTCGGCCTCGGCAGTGTTGACCGCCCAGGGTTTGGTGACCAGGACGTTGACGCCCGCGGCAAGGCAATCGCAAGTCATCTCGCAGTGCTGATCGCTGCGCGTAACTATGCAGACCAAATCGAGCTTCTCCGAGCGCAGCATCTCGTGATAATCTTCGTAGGTTCTGCAGCCGAACCGCTGCCCGGCCTGCTCTCTGCGTACCGGGTCGACGTCGCATGCCGCAACCAACTCGAACTCCTCACTTTTCTCGATTGCGCCGGCGTGCATGGTGCTGCCGCTGCGGCCGTAGCCGAGTATTGCCGTGCGAATGCTCATCATTGCCTCCTGTCCACTTAAGCATCTTATCCTCGCCGCCGCCTATTCCCTGCGCTTGACAAATCCGAACGTCTGGCATAACCTTACCTCAGCCCAACGGCGGGAGGATTGAGCTAATGTCGAAAGAGATCAGAATAGGTATGGTCGGGTTGGACACGAGCCACTCGATCGCTTTCACGAAATGTCTGCAGGCGCCGGATGTGCCGGCCGAGCAGCGAGTTGAGGGGGCGCGGGTCGTGAGCTGCATGCGATTCGAGACTCCTTTCCAGGACAAGGCGGGCCTCGACGAGCGCCAGAAGCAGATGGAGGCGATGGGAGTCGAGGTGACCGAAGATTTCGATCACGCCGTAGCCGAGTGCGAGGCGATAATGCTCGAGATCAACGATCCGGCCTATCACCTCGAATACTTCGCGAAGTGCGCAAAGCTGGGCAAGCCGGTGTTCCTCGACAAGCCGATGGCCGACAACATCGCCAACGCCCGCAAGATCTATGACATCGCAAAGCAAAACAACATGAGGGTTTTCTCCGCGTCGTCGCTGCGGTTCGTTCCGGCGCTCATCGAGGCGATAGACGCGGTGAAGGCGGTCGGGGAAGTCAAGTACACGTCCACCTACGGACCGTTGGGCAAGGCTCCTGCGGGCAGTTCCATAGTATGGTACGGCGTGCATGCGTTCGAAATGCTGCAGCGCGCGATGGGCCAGGGAGCCAAGGGCGTGTTTGCCCGGCGCGACTCGGTCGGCGTGGTTTCGATTGTGGACTACGGCGAGGGTAAGCGCGGCGTCGTTGAGCTTACCGAGGGAGCGTATTCCTACGGCGGCTCCGTGCGAAACGAAAAGAAGGCCGTCCCGTTCACGGCGAACAACGCGCTGCTCTACCCGCTCGAACTAAGAGAGGTCGTCAAGTTCTTTGCAGGCGGCGAGCCGCCCGTAGCACTGGAGGACGCCCTGGAGGTCACGGCGATGCTCGACGCCGCGGAGCGATCGGTTGCCAGCGGCAAGATAGAGGCGCTGTAAAGGATATTGCGCACCGGAATACGAACTCCTTTCAGCCCCGGATTAACGCAGAGGTTTATGCTGCATCCCGCCTGGGAATCACCTCCTAGAGCCAACGACACCCGGGAGGTGACCAAATGCCGATTGATCCCGTATGCGGAATGGTTGTGCCGGAGGAGCACGCCGCCGTCTGCACCGATTACAAGGGCAAGCACTTCTGCTTCTGCAGCGAGGAGTGCAAGGAAGAGTTCGATATGGATCCGGAGATGTATTCACAGGAGGGCCAAGAGAGTTTCGAAGAGGAAGAAGCGTTCTGACAGCGAGGATGCCCAGGCGCTCGCAATTTACATCGAGGGCGGCGCCCGGGTGGGGAGCAGCCCGGAAAGATCATCGAATAAACGACCACATGTTGCACTGCGCGCCTCGGCCAAGCGCAAAGCAGGCCGAGGCGCTCTTTTCACGTTTCATACCGGTCGATAGACGGCGAACTTGTAGGGGTTTTGACCGCTCTGAACGAACAGCACCGAACCCGGCGCGCTTGTGTTTGCAAGCGCATGGATGGCTCGTCCGTCCGCAAGCCGATAGCCCGTTGGAACCAGGTCGGCCTGCATCGCCGTCACAAACCTGCCCGTAGCTATCCAGACGCGGCCTCCATACACGAAACTGGGAAACGGCTCGGCGATCTGCCTGTACGGATGGGCTACTTCGGGAAGACTCGTGATGATATTGCCCATCGGGAACATATCCTTCGGCGTGACCGGCCGGGGCCTGTTGGCGACAGGCGGCGCGGAGGCAGTCTTGGAACGCCCCGAATCGGCCGGTACGCCGGCGACAGTCGTGCCGGAAGCCACGACCTTCACCACGGGTTCGCCCGGTTCGGGTCTCGGTGCAGTGTATTCCGTCCGCTCGTTTGCCCTCTCCTCCACCACGGGCTTGCCGACCTCGCTCTCACTGCGTATCCCTCCGCCAAGCGAGGACGCGAACCACACAATCCCAAAAACCAGCGCAAACGCCGCTGCCGCGCCGATCAGTGCGTACTTGTAGACAGGTACCCTGTTATTCATGGCAGGACGCTCCCGCGAAAGTGCGTTTCCTATCATGACTAGTGGTACCCTGAGGCGTTTAGGGGCAAACGACGGCACCGCCCCCACACCCGCGCCCTCCCTGCTGCAGGGAGCGAATTGGTCGCAGTGCCGCCGCGGCTATCGTTTGCTCTCTTCGGGAACGACCACAGCAGTTTCGCCGGGCATCACAAAACCGAGCTTCCTTGCTTCGCGCTCGATGCCGCGGCGGGTTTGTAGGTCGTGCAACTGGCGGCGGAGTTGGGCGTTCTCTCTGCAAAGCGCCTTGTACTCGGCAACGACGCGGTCCCGCTCGCGCTCCTCGTTGCTGACCAGATTGATGGGCCGGAGCAGCTTGCCGACAAACCAGCTCCCGATCGCGAAAGCAATCGCAATTAACGCGATCACCGTCACCACCTGCCTGGTCGTTCTGCTCAGGCCGAGGAATCGCCTTCGGACATTCGCGCCGGACTTGCGCCGCATCCTTGTTTGAGTGGTAACGCTCACCTTAAGCGGACCTCCCTGTCAGGTGATGACCAATCTTACGTCTGATTCGCCGGCTTGTCAACCGCGGAGAGACTTCGGCTGGAAAGCCCTCCAATGCTTACTTCTGCCTCTGCTGCTATGGTATAATGGGAAAAACCACTGGAATCCGAGGGTGGACACACGCAATGCAGGATGTCACGGGCTTTCTAAGGGCCAACGATGCCTATTTCCTATTCGGTCTTTGTATTCTGACTCTGCTGCTTCTGATCGTCACGGTCGTGCTTGCGGGGAAACTGGCACGAATGAACCGACGACGCAGCGTCAAGATCGAGGAGGGAAGGCTCAGCGACATCGTGGAGCATCTTGAAAACAACGCGAATGCTATTTCCGAGGTCCAGGCGCGGCTGGAGGACACTCGGGCCGCTCTCTGTGAGCAGGGCAAGGCCCTGGAAGGCTGCCTGCAGAAGGTGGGAATAGTTCGCTTCAATGCGTTCGACGACGTGGGCGGCGAGCAGAGTTTCGCCGTTGTGTTGTTGGACTCGCAGGCAAACGGCATAGCGCTGAGCGGCCTGTATGGGCGGCAGGATTCGCGGGTTTATGCGAAGGCCATCTTCAAGGGACAGGGCGAGCGACCCTTGTCCGACGAGGAACAGCAAGCGCTCGCAAAGGCGCTCAGCTAACCGCACGGTAGGGCTGTCCGGAATTCTGTCCCGCCGGCCCTGAGCAGCGCGCGTAGCGCGCGTATCGAAGGGGCGGAATCGCCGTCTGGAGACGCCCCTTACGGCCAATCGATCTGAGGTTGTCGAGTGGGTTCCAAAGCCTTCAAATCGGGCTTAGACAGGGAAACCGAGCGCGCGGACGAACGCGCCCTGATCCAGCGCTGCAAGAACGGCGACATCACTGCGTTCGACGAACTTTATGGCCGCTACGAAAAGCGCGTCTTCAACTGCGCCTACCACATCTCCGGAAACTACCACGACGCCTGCGACATCACTCAGGAAGCATTCATTCGGGTATATAACTCCATCCAGACATTTAGGGGCGATGCGAACTTTCTGACGTGGATATACCGCATCGTAACCAACGTCTATCTCGATGAGCGCAAGAAGTCCAAGGCCCATCGCCAGACGTCATTGGATGAGTTCATCGAGCTCGATGAGAACGCGGTCACCAGGCAGATAGAAGACGAGAGCCCGTTGCCGGCGGATGTGGTGGAGAGCAAGGAACGCGCGGAGGTGGTTCGTGCGGCGATCAACTCCTTGCCCGAATATCAGCGGATTATCGTGACGCTCTATCATGTGGAAGACCTCAGTTACGACGAGATAGCCGACATTTTGCAGCTTCCGATAGGGACCGTAAAGTCGCGTCTCAACAGAGCTCGGCTGGCACTTGCGGACATTCTTGCAACAAGGCCGGAACTTTTCGGATAGATGCCAAGTCTACAAACTAGGACTACAGGCAAGCACAGGAGCACGGTATTCGGGCGACAAGCGCGAACGGCCGAGAGGCGGTAGTTCGCGTTTGCGCCGCGAAGCGGCTGGGGATCGACAAATCGGTTCGTCACGCCAGGAAGCGTGAGTGGCTGACAATGGAGGTCGGCGGAAGACGGAGCACTGTGTAAGATGAAATGCGGCAAAGCCCAGGAGTTGTTTTCGAGCTACCTGGAGAAAACAATTCAACCGCCTATGGGCGTAGCGTTCGAGCAGCATCTGGCAGAATGCGCTCGGTGCAAAGCGGCATACGATCGGTTTCATGCGACAACAATCGTGTTGGATGAGCTGCCGGTAGTGGAACCGCCGCCGGATATGCACGCGATGATTATGCGTCGAATCGAACAGGCTCGACGCGAGGCTACCGGCCGAGTCAAATGGCTGCACTTCGATTGGCAGAGCGTATATACGCTCAGAGTCCCGGTCAAGGCTCTTGCGGCGGCCTGTGTTCTGCTGGTGGTGTTTGCGGCCGTTATGCAGCTTACGCCCCTGCCTTCGTACGTTGCCGGGCTGTTCGGACTGCAGCGGGCATCCCAGCATATGCCCGTGGAGGATACGTTCATTCGTGCTCCCGCGCCGCCCGGAACTGCGATGCACGCTGACCTTGGGGACGGACTGAGCGTGGGAGTGACGGTCGATAGGTTCGAGCAGGCCGGCACCGTGTATGACATCGGGCTGGCAGCATCCGGCGATGCGCCGGTGCAGGTTCGAGTCTACGAACTGCCGGATGGTGCCACGGGCAGTTCGGTGCGGCGAAGCGACTTGACTAACGTGAAGTATATAGGGACCGTGTCGGGCGACAAAGAGGCAACCGCTCGGATAGTGCAGCCCGGGCCGGCCGCGAGAGCGAAAGTCGCTATCATCTTCTGGAAAGGCGCTCGAGGGGACGCGTGCGGACTTGTCTACCTGCCGCCGAAGTTCGGCAAGGATAGCGGTGGTGTGTCGCTTCAGGGCGCGGACCTCTGCGAAGTGCTGAGCGAGCTGTCGGCGCACTGCGGGGCGGTCATACTCGCGCCGGGGGACTGCCGCACGAGGAGCGCATCGGTGAACGTTACCGCCTCATCCGCCGATCAGGCGATTGCAGCGGTTGCCGGACAGGCGGGACTGCGACTGCGAGCGCTGCAGCCGTCGATCTACGTGATCAAATAGTCCCGGCCGACAGATACAGAAACAAAGACAAGGCACGGAGTACAGTGGACACCGTGCCTTTTTGGCGTGCAGGGGTGTTATGCGGCCTTTTGCACGTCCCTGGCCAGCCTTGTGACTCGGATTCCGAGCCTTCTGCCGGACCGACCGGGGACAGCAAATGCGGTCTGTCTGTCGCCGACCCAGAACTCTATTTCGGAGTCCGGCCCGGATTCGAGGCGGATGACGTCGCCTTCGCGGAGATTGACGATCTCACCCATCGTCAGCATCGTACGGCCGAGTATCACCTGGCACTCCATCTCAACTTCGTCCAGCGACTCACGCAGCGCGTCTGCCACAGCGGGCGTCTGTCGAGACGCGGTATTGACCTGCCGGCCTGCCGAAAGATTGGGCAGGATCGCCTCCACCGCACCGGCCGGAACGCACACGCTTGCCATGCCGGTGGACTGGCCGATACGGACCTCAAACGCGCACACGAGCACCGGCTCGGTCGGAAGGAACATCTGATTAAACGAGCCCCGCACGTCGGCTTCGCG